>Ga0058697_10000208_pt1 | contig 28223 bp, 27 predicted proteins | sample AgamicAsMae_FD_66619 | JGI IMG/M metagenome (GOLD analysis project Ga0058697, IMG submission 66619) | Agave microbial communities from Guanajuato, Mexico - As.Ma.e | ecosystem: Host-associated > Plants > Phyllosphere > Phylloplane/Leaf | place: Guanajuato, Mexico | collected 2012-06-04
TGTGAAAGGAGCACGAAAAGAATGACAAACCTGGGCAAAGTAGGCATGGGCCAAACCGGGTTGACGTTTATCCATCAGATCTGGCACGGGCGTTGAGACACCACCGGGAGGTGTTGATGCGCCCGAGCCAACATGATCGGAATCTTCGTCCGGTGCTCGAGTACTAGTGGGACGGAGAAGATTAGCGTCGGCCATGGCGAAGTTTCTGAAACGCAGCAAACACTCTTGAGGATGTGTGAAATTGACAAGGAGGGCAAGCAAGAGATCCGTCGACCAAAACAATCACGGTCGGAGAGCGTCGCAGTGTTTTGTTGGATCTAAACTGCGTATCTGCGATTCGCCGTGGAAGTTTCGGCCCGAATGACGACAGCTTTTTTTGCTGGCCGCCCTGGCCGACGCTGCAGCAGCAGCAGCACATGGCAGCGGGAGAAGAAGTCATCAATCATTCTCCGCATCAAGCCAGAGCTTCTAGAAGCAGCTCTTGGTCATTCGACACTGTAACGAGTGCTCGGGAGGCTGCAGTATGGCAGCACTGCAACGAACAGATACGCAGCGGAGACGGCCGAAATGGCCGAGGAGGAGGGCAAAAATATCAAAAGCACGAGGAAAAGAAGCGGAGCAAGCTTACTTTTGCATCATTGCCTGACGCAACAAATCCGCAGCGGGGGACTGTTGAGGATGGTTGTTGGACGCAGGTGAAGACATGGTCAATGATCTCGTTGACCAAGGGTCGGCAGGAGCAGGCTCGATGAAGACGGTCGGGATCAGACTGCTAGACTTTGATGACAAGGGCGGAGGACGTGGTCTCCTCAGCGAATCCTGCTTGCTGGACGAGAAAGATGGCGAGTGCTTTCGTTTTGGTCGGTCGGGTTGCTGAATCCTGTCAGAGGGGCCCGACGGATTGAGATTGCTGCTGCGATTTACAGCCAGGATTGATGACGATTCAGAGCGTGCGAGTAAAGATTGATGAGGAGAATATTCAGAGGATGAAACGATGCTGAAGGCCGGCGCGAGAAATGAAGCAGCGTCTGGGCGAGCCATGTCATTGATGGCGTTAGCGGGGAAACTTCAGTCCAACGCTCGTCAGGACTCGAGCTGGTGTTTCTTCTTCCTGCCAGTCTATCCTGATTCCTGATACGTGTTGTGCAATGTCGCAGAGCTGAAGAAACCCAGGCTTCAAGCAAGCGGCAGGAAAAGCACTATCGGTGCAAGCCTCGCCGCATCTCACAGCCTCATCATGTGCGGCTTGTCTGGATCATAAATCATGGATCATCTGCCCCCCAAAGTCGCCCTGGCCCTCGGCGACTGTCTGCAGATCAAAACGCTTGGCTCAAGATGTCCCGAAGCAGATGTGATTTAGCCATTTCTCGTCAAGCAAGGGATTGACTGCAGTTGCAGAAAGCAAATACATGCATGATGAGTTATATTCATTCAGATCCGTAAGATGCAGTCTACAGGCTTATTCCCAGGCAACTCGAGCCAGGTTTGACCATAGGATGCTATCTAAGTAGAAAGAAGGGACCACGAGCAGATAGCGTCATGGTTAGCAACGTCAGCTGTGTATCCTACTGTGTATCCTACGTTCCCTAGCATGTATACCTTCTAACCATGTGTGACAAAGCGAAACTCTTCGATTACCACTAGATGCATCTCGACAGGTTGATAGATGATAGGACAGGTACCTAATTATTGGTGTAGATGGTCAATAGATATAAGATCAAGCACCGTCGGAACGGGATTTACCGAGACGCCGACTCGCCGAGGGAAGCTGCATCCGAGGGTCTCTGAAAGCGCGAGAGGCAGCGCAGACGCGCGAGCATCATCAACATTGTCCACGTCGAAGCCATGCCACGAGGAAAGGGCAGAGACGGCGGCCCGAGACTGCGTCTGTCAGCGAGTATGTACAGCTTATCGTCCAATCTGCGCGCATCCTTACTGACCATGGTTTAGGAAATTCGACTCCTGCTGCTAAAGTCGATGTATCAGATGAAGACATGCCAGACCCAATTGTTCAAGACGAAGACGATCAAGACGACGACCATGTCGAGCAAGACGCCGCCGATGATGATGATGGCGAACAGGACGTAGACGACGACCAAGACGGCCGAGACCACAGCAGTCCACCAGTTGTCCAGACGATTCCTCGCAAACGTGGCAGAGGCCGTCCTCCAACCCGCCCCCGCCCAGATTGGGACACTCCGGAACCTGGCACTGGCAATGGATCAGAGTCGGGTACCCCACGCAGAAAGAGAGGACGTCCGTCAGGTATTGGAGGACCGCGCGGTGGTTTCAGAGGCAGACCAAAGGGAGGGCCTTCACATGCTACACGAGTGCCCATCGACAAGGAAGGAAACATGATGGACGTTGTCGACGACGAGATTGCGCTCCCAGAGGATCCTCAAGGAGAGACCAAGGTCAACAAAGATGGCCATTTGCAAGGCGGTCGCGACTATCGTGTGCGCGTCTTCACCATCCTAGGCCGCGGCGACAGGCTCTACATGTTGTCCACCGAACCCGCTCGCTGTACCGGTTTCCGCGACAGCTATCTCTTCTTCACAAAGCACCTGCAGCTATACAAGATCATTATCGGCGAGGAGGAAAAGAAAGACTTGATCTCGCGCGACATCATCCCACACTCGTACAAGGGCCGCGCAATCGGAGTGGTTACTGCCCGCTCTGTTTTCCGCGAGTTCGGTGCGCGTATCGTCGTCGGAGGCCGCAAGATCATTGACGACTACCAAGTCCAGGCTGCTAAGGAGAGAGGTGACATTGAAGGCGAGCTAGCCGACCCTCACGACCGTCTTCCTGCTCCCGGCGAAGCATACAACAAGAACCAGTATGTTGCTTGGCACGGAGCCAGTCAGGTCTACCACAACAACGCTCCTAGCGTTCCTCTTCAGCCAGGCAAGCCTGCTCCAGGAAAGAGAAAGACTAACATCACCACCGGGAACTGGCAGTTTGAGCACGCCCGAGAGGCAAGGTAATATCGCGCCTCTTCTCCATACCTCCAGTTTCCGCTAACCAAGCCCAGTCGCTTCAATTCCAGTCTCACAGCTGCACGTCGCTCCAACCTCAACGGCGTCTATGACATCAACACCAACCTCATGTTCTATCCCAAAATCATGCAGCCGACCCACATCAAGTGGGAGCCTGTTGCATTGGGCAGTGAGAAGCACTCTTCCAACGGAGAATCTGCCATCTTCCAACCTCTTCCCGATGTTATTGCGAGAAACTATCTCGTCACCGACACCCACTTCGAAAGCGCACCCAGAGCAAACTTGGGCGTCCCTGGTCCAGATGGTGATGCCGATGACCTTTCAACCAACGGCCTCTCGACAATCCCACAAGACGTTTTGGATGAGCTCCCAGAGGAGTGCCGAGCAGCCTTCGAAGAAGCAAAGAGCGCCGAGCTCGCATGGAAATCCAAGTGGCACGACGAACACACTGACGGCGCGCGCGGTAAGTTGCGCATTGGGTTCAATGGCTTTCCTGTTTGAGGCGTTGCATGAATGCATGGTATAATGAGGATGTCGATTTCAAGGAGTTTCCGGACCACAGGCGTTATACCCCGACCAGCATGGCGAAGGCAAAATTAGTTGACTAGGAATACCCAAAATTAGGTCAAAGGTGTTTAAACGTTCTGTTTTTATTCATGGCTTCTCGACTTCTCCACATGGTTGATGAATAGTGATATGGGTGGCAGGGGATGCATTCCGCGTTGCTACATTCCTTCCGAGTCCAGCCCAAGCCAGCCTTACCAGCGCTTTCGTACAAAGACGTCGCAGTCATCCCCATTTTGGTGACGAGCTAATCGACCAGATCGCCGGTTTCGGGTCTTTGTTCTCTTTGATAAAGCGAAACTTCTGACTACACCATACTCTCCCTTTGCCTTAACGCCACAATCAATTCGAACATCTTCACTGCGTCGCATAATCCGCTAAGAATGGCGGACAACATGTCATTCTCAGGAACCACATGTCCTTTGCCGTTCCTCAGTCGACAAAACTATACCTCTGGAGGTGGATGTATGTCTAGGAGTGGAAACTGACTACAGGGATTTACGCTGACACACGTTCAGACATAGGAGGTCGTTTCTGTAGTGATGATTGCTGCTTGCCTTGTCCATTGACCGAACTAGTATACTCTGATGGTGAGTAAGTTCCATCAGGAGATTCTTCATAACCAAGCTGACAATGTTGTTCCTTCAAGAGTTCCCAACGCACGAGCTAGCGGTCGAGTGGCTCAGTGTTGTTAGTCTAATTAGCAGTGTATTCCTGCTATTGACCTACGCAATCTTGGCCCCTGAAAAGAGTCATCGTCACTATCTCAGTGTAGGCCTCATTGTATCCAATGTTCTTCTACAGGTATGTTCCCAGTCGGTGTTCAATACCGATCGTCCAAAGGCTAACAGTAAATGTAGTTGGCCATCATCATTCCATTGGGGTCTAAGCCTTCCATGTGCTACGATGCTATCACACCCAACGACATGTATTCGGACTTGTCGTGCGCCTTTTCTGGAGCCCTACTCCTATGGGGAGGCATGGCGTCCGTTTGCTGGGTTCTGTCGCGCTCGCTCTGGACACATCTAAGAGTATGCTGGAACAGATCGGATACACAACTGTTCCTCATAGCCTCTCAAATCTTCTGCTGGGGTATTCCTACGATCCTTACTGCGGTCTGCATGAAATACACCGGTGTTTCGTACCGCTTGGCGATTGTCTGCCTTCCCAACGACAAGCACACCTTCACGACTTACTTTGGCTGGATGATCGCTTTTGCCAGTCTGGCGTTTGTCCTGCAGATAGCTACCAGCTTCTACTGTCTCTACATCTATCTGATGAACCTATGGAAGACCACTCCATCATCGCCAACGCGTACCACAGGTAACTCGAGCGAGCTTCCAACCAGTGCAGCCACGAGTACCTGGGATAGACCCTGGAAAGCAACTCGCCAACAGGCATGGGTTCGAGTACGCAGAGTCTTCATTCTGCAATGGCGTAACATTCTTTTGTGTATGGGAGCTACTGCAGTTGTCGCTATGCTCTCGGGTGTGTTTGTGGCACTCAACACGTCGCTGGCAAGAGACAAAGCTCGCGGTTTCCGCGCGAAGGAAATCGCAGGCTGGGCTGCTTGTCTCGTCATCACACAAGACAAGAACAAATGCTTGCCATTGGCCAAGCAGCTCGGAATCACAGAGGCTGCCGTGTCTGCGTGTTTGATCATTTGTGCTGTAAGTCTTGCTCCATATTCCCGTTCGTTGACTTTGACACTGATTTGTTTTCGGCAGTTGACTGGCCTCAACACCTTTGCCCTACTCATGCGTTGGAGCACGCTCGTGGCCTGGTACGAACTTCTCCGTGGCGGCAAAAGACGCAGAGACTCTGAAGACTTTTTGAATGCCGAGCCACGCCGCATCACCTTTGATCAACCGCTAGAGTCGGAGACGAACAAGAACGACATCTCGCCTCTCGACTCACCCATTGATAGTCCTGTATCGGCATTCTTCCCTGGTCGTGGACCTGAAGCGAATCGACACAGTGACTCGCTTGGGGCTGGTTCTCTGCAACATCGACTAGATTCTGATGCTTCGGCAATTCACCCAGGCAGGGTTTCCGTCTTCATCGAGCACCCTTTCGAGGAGAAAGAAAAGGAAAAGGAGAAGCTACGTATAGACACCGGTAACGCGTCGTAGGGGAAGTTTGTAGTGACGATTGTACCTTTAATGATATAAACGGTTTTTGCTTTCACTTGATACGCTCAGAAGTACCCAAAACGCACCGGTCCTAAGAGTATCGAAGATTTTGATAATGGTGCGAGTGAGGAAAAGATATGGTCATCTGTCTGAGATAGAAAGGGAAGCAAGTGCATTTCGAGATGTGAAGTTAGACATTTAAAGCCCCTCTCTTGCTTCTGCACCAAATACTCAACCATTCTATGGTGGGTAAAAAGGTGCCTCTCCCAGAGCCAATCTCTTCTCCATGGCCTCCATGAGAATCCGTGGTACAGACTCATCAGTAGCTCTGATGGTAAGCCGATACATCTGTAGTTTCCACAAGTCAGCAATCACACTTCTCTGCAATCGTCATCGACAAGGAATGGCAGAACTTACCCCATTATTAGTGTTCGGCTCCAACCTCACCAAGCACCCAATCTTTCCAGCCTGACTCGTATGCAACACACTCGCCGCCACAAAGTTCTTCTTATTCGGATCCACCTCATCGAGCACACCCCACTTGAATCCTTCCAAGATGCGTCTTGTAGGTACGGGAGCAACATCCTTGCCCGAGAATATGCGCTGGGCTTCGCGGGGACCAGGCCCACCAATCTGTTTCCAGCGCTTGAAAAAGTCGTCGGCTGATAGTGAAGCAGGTTCCAGGTATTTGTGAATGGCAAGAGGTAATTGTAGAGTCAGTGCTTGCAAAGCGCCAGCGAGCCAGGAAATGCGTATGGTGGGTGCCGAGGTAAACACGCTGCGGCATTCCAACATGATCATCGCTTGTGTTTGCGTGGACGGCTGCACAGTAGTCTCAGGCAAACTCTTGACGTCAATCTTGATGTTGTCCGGCGAAGGGTTGTTGAGGGTCGTTGTAAACGAGTTGATGGCAAATGATGATTTGTTGGTAAAGTACATTATTATGCAGCCCAGCTCGCCGCGGTACTCTGAGCGCACGCCCACCTGAATCTGGGAGTCTTCGTAGAGAATACCTTCGGGTACCATGAGCATGCGTGCGTGACCCCTCTCCCAGCCTGGAGATAAGTGGTCTGCGCTGGCGAAGTTGGGCGTTTTGGATTCAGAAGTGCCCCAGTCTAGACCTGCGAGTTCGTCGGCTGGCGTTTTGGTGCCGTTGGCTTTGACGGGAGATTGTGCTGCGGAGGTTGTGTCGAGCGTGTTTCCGGCGCTGAAGGTGCGTTTAAGAGTGTTGTTTCGCTCCTTGAGGTCTTTGTTGGCGTCTTTGCCGCCAGCGACCCATGTGCGTTTGTCGGTTGTGTTGTGCTGTCTGGAGTGTAGTCTGGAGAGCAATGCAGAAGCACGCTCAGGGAAGGGCGGCATCTCATCCATGACCGTTCGAAGCAGATCATCCGTTGGCATCGTGGCCAGAGTCAGATACTCGCATGCACGTTGCTGGAGCTCAGAGTCCAGCGTGTGGCTGTACGTCTTGAATGCCTGCAAGAGCTGCGGCTTGATCTCTGGGAACAAATTGACAAACTTGATGAATGCAGATAGCATCATGGCGCGCGTACTCGAGGAGCTGCCGTTGAATTTCGACTGCAATGCCATGAACTGCTCGATAGGACTGCACTTTGGGCTATCGGCAATCAAATGGCCGAACTCGCCAAGAAGATAGCTGCCAATTTTGACAAGCATTTCATGACACTGCTCTGCCCGGAGGTATTCTAAAATGTTGGACGCGGCATACACTTGGAGCTCATCGTTGTTGGTAACAATCATGATGATTCTCTGCCAAACCTCGTCGCTGACATGGTCACCAGCCATGGCAATAAGTCGCAGCGAAATGTCGACATACCACTGAATGTCAGTAGCATACTTTTCTGTCAAGATGGCAATCTTGAGCACCATCTCTTCGCGAATGGCGTAATCGGCGGTCTGCAGGTACTTCAAGAGCTCACCAACAATGGGCTTAGCATTTGTTGTGTCGCACATGCTGTACAGCAGATCGAGACCTTGCCTTCTCACACTGATATCGCGATCGCGCAAAGACCCCACAATGATGCTCTGGTGCTTCTTGATGGGATCGAGGTTCTCGGAACGTGCGGCCAGATGTGTCATGGCTTCCAGACCAAGGTAACGCACATTCGTTTCTCTGGACTGGATGAACTTTCCCAGTCGTGACGAGATTTGCATCATCAATTCCTGCTCGGTGTCGAGATGGATTGTGAGATTGATTGCTTCAAAAAGTACAGCATTCTGGGCGTTGTTCTGTTGAACATTCTTGGGAGCCTCCATAGCATTGTCCATGATCTTTTGTAAAGACTCACGAATTAGAGCGCGCACATGTGAGTCGTCCGAAGGAGGGAAGTATTGCATCAAACGAAGAAGCTTGACCTGCATCCAGGGACAAGGGACCTTGTAGTAATAGTAGTCGCCAGCGCATTCGTGTTCGACAACAAGCTTTTGCAGACGTTGAGCAGCCTTGACATAACTACCCTTGTACTGATCGGGATCGTCCTGGGCAAGCTTCATGACAAGCGAGGTAACGGAAAGAGCAACGCCCATGTCTGTGTCATCCATGATGGAGATGATGCGCTCAGCCCACTCGGCTTGTACAATGCTGGGTGCCTTACGGTAAAGACGGAGGAGAGTCAGGGCGGCCTTCTTCTTGACAAAAGGTTTAGATGTGCTGTGTGGCGTGTCAGTGGGTGTATGGCTCGGAGAGATGGTTGAGTGAGCTTACGGAGAGATAAGCAGTCTGTGGACATCGAAGGCCAAGGCTTCACCCATCTCCTTTCCTCCAACATTGGCAATTGCGTGCAGAGCCAAGCAGTTGTTGAGTTCGTTGATATCGGCCAAGTCCTTGCGAATGCTGTTGACGACCAGATGCAGCAACTCGTGCTCTTCGTGCAGGAACAGAGTGACGGCCAGGTAGCCAATCTGCTTTTCCGAGTACTTTGTAGCCGAGACGAGGTTGACGGCCTCGAGATGGCCAAAGTCGACGTTCCAGCCCAGGATGTAGATGTACAGCAGCTTGCAGACATACTTCTTCTTGTCATAGCCACTCAGACCGCCCTGCTTGAACTTTGAACGAATGTTTGCCAGCTCTTTGTTGATGCGCTTCTCCTCGAGTTCTCTGGCACGGGCGTTTCGCAGGTCGGCAATGAAGGACACCAAGCCGCGCATGGTGTTTTGGTTGCCGCTTCCACCACCGCGGTTGAACAGGCCGCTACCTGACGACGACATGTTGAGCGTGGGTCTCTATTCAAGTACGTGTCTGGAGTGGTGTCGAGTGTTGTAAAGTGCCGATCCAGGAAGGACGGGGTTCGGTATTGGAGGTTCCCAGCCCAGGAGAGATGGGGTATGCACAGCGACCAAGGAGGTATCGTGGGTATTGGGCGAGTCCAGAGAGCCGTTCACATGGATCGATTGTCGGCCTCGAGTCAGAAGAACATGTCCAGTCGTCGCGACTCGTGGAAGAAAGAGGGAGGCTGTCGAGATGATCATGACGGCCAACAATCTCCCGTCAACCCGGTCCCCGCTGTCTCCCCCGTACACATGCGCCAAGACTCTGCCCATCTCAATCTCGTCCACTTCATCCGACTGACTTGTACTCACTCAGACCTCCATCTAGTCGGCTGTTCCTTGCGACATACTCCTCCAATTGCAGTCATGCTAGACTTCAACTCACGGTTGTCCATGCCAGGGAAGATGAATTGCTTGAACAAGTCGATACAGTGTTTGTATCATGCATTTCGATTCTAAAAGTACACGCTTCCTGTGACCCTTCGCTCGCCATGCCATGTTTACCCATCTGTAAAGAGAAAGAAGACTGTGCTGGTCGCATCAAGCTTCCACGCACACCTTTGTGCTTTTGTTTTTGGTCGTCATGCGTCAGAAGAATAGTTATAAAACAAGTCATTCAATCCCGCCAGAGTCCTTTCGCTCTTCAGACCATGACCCTAATGTGCCTCCCTTACTCCCAGAACGCCTTGAATATCCGTTAGCCGCTACTTGCCTCACCATCTCCAAAAAGTCTCTCTCAAACACTTCCTTTTCCTGCTTGCTCTCGCTCTCGGAAGTAGGCAGCGCTTGGAGAGCGCTAACACCCGAAACCTTAGGACCCGTCGCAAAAAGTTGCGCTGAAGTCGCAGAGGTTGGGAGCCGATGCGAGAGTAAGCTCAGGAGCAAGAAAAGCGTCCTTGAGGCCGTAGTTGGAGAGGTTGAAGACGTCGTCGCCGCCGTCAGCCGTCCCTGCGTTCGTCGTGTAGTTCGAGTGCACGTCATCGAATTCGATGAGGTTGTCAAAGTGGCTGAGACCTGCTTCATCATCGTGGCCATACGAGTCGGCCATAAGGTCCACGAAGCTACCATGAGGCTCTTGTAAAAGGTCATGATGTTCAGATGCATCAAATAGATTATAATCTGACTCCACCTTGAATGGCTGTGTGTCTCGCTCGACCGACACTGCAGGTCGCACAACATTGCAGCAGAATGTTGTGTCGGGTCGAGCGAGATGCTTGTCCTGTGGACAGCCGAAGGGGGGAGGTGCATCTGAGAAGCCGGCGACATGGGCTCCATCTTGACCGATGGCGTCATGTAGTCTTCGTTGATGGATGAAGGTGCAAGAGATGCACGAGGGTCGATCGTGTCGTATGATGACGAAGGTGATACGATGCTGCACACGAGGTTAGATATCATGACGACGAGTAGGTAGAGTCAGACGATGGTATGCACCTTTCTTCGGGCACCTTGATGTTGGCCAGTTCTTCTTGTGTGAGTTCGGGGAGGCCGCCGGGGATCATGTCCTTGCACTTGTCAAGGGTGACGTCCTTTTGGGCGAGTTGTTGGTGCAGGGCGTTGATCTGCTGTTTGAGGGCGTGGTTCTCGACCTCGAGACGTTCGGCTTCCTGGCGCTTGCGTTCCCGAGAGTTGTGTGCAGCGGCGCGGTTGCGCTTGATGCGTTCGATGCGACGCTGCTCCTTCTCGTCGGCCGTCTTGGCCCGCTTACGGGGCGGCAGGTTGGTCTTTGGTTCAGGGAGTGCCTGACCCCATGACTTGCGTTTCTTTGCAGGCTTGGCTGCGGATGATTGTGGGACGTGTTGGATGGAGTTGGGGGTAGCGAGGTTGGTGGTGGCCACGGTGGACGGCGTGAGAGAAAAGTCCGGAGTGTTCATGTTGAGTGGATCTGGAGTGGTTGCTGCCAGGAGGGTTGGCGGGGATAGGACTCCGTCGGCCATGATGAAATAGAGTCGAAAAGCGACTGCCTACATCTGTGGAAAGTGAAAGCTGGCCTCTGCTTGCGCGGTTGCCTGAAAAATGACGAGATTCCCGCTCCGAGTCACACTCTGACGGTCAATGAAAGGCACGATCTCACAAAGCAAGCCGAGAACTGGACACCTGGCATCTCTTTATAACTGCCCACGCTCGGATCCCAGAACGGCTAGCCCGCTTTCGCGTCTGACCCCTGCGTCGTCGCTCCTTCCACCTCCCGCATCTGGCTTGTACGGGGCTCAGCCTCTCTCAGCTCACTCCACTTCCAACCGAAATCATCAATCAATAGCTCGCCCTGCCCTCATCTACGTCTGACACTGCCATACTCTCATCTCACGTCTTATGTAACCGCGTCTCGACCGCTGCCTCGCCTACCAATCCACTCAACTTCACACCAAATCATCATATTTATCCCACTCTATTCCCGCCAACGGAGCCGTGCTCGTGAACCTTGTACATTATTGTGCCACCAGCCATGTCGATCGGCGTTCGACTCGTTGCGAGTTGCGTCGTCTTTCTCCGTCCTTCCAAAGCCTTCGAGGCCCTCTTGTCCCACAACGCTGTAACTGTACACGCCCGCCTCCCCACCAACATTTTTCAGCTCGACGACTCCTTACAATCCTGCTGCCTCTCCTTACATGACTCTCAACAATCCCCCGTACTTGCTAACCGTCTGCCTGCACCATCGTCAGCTGGACCAGCCAGCCACTGACGGGGAACAAAGTATAATTTTGTGTTCGTGGGAAGATGTGCACTACTTTACCCTGACGATCATACGGGGGCAGGGTCCACTTTCATCCAGCCCGCGCGATAGAGCCGGCTATCCCATCTAGCCAAAATCGTAGATATACGTAATTAGAAGCATCAGGTTACGACGTGTCAGTGCTTTGCTTATATCATTGTAAGCCGCTATCTAGAGAGAAGAAAGGGGTCAGATATCGCAAAGAAACCAAAGTTTTCAGACTACAAGCCTTCCAATCTCAATTTGGGATTTTGTTCTTGACAAGCATCAGGGTCTGTTTGTGGCTACGCTCACGACTTGTTGTGTTTATCTGAGACAAACGAGACTACGGTCGTCGGGCTTGACCCTGGCCACACTCAAAACCAATTGAATAAAGGCCCTGTTGCCGTCCTTGGTCCTGGGCACCTGCTCTCTGAATCTTGCAATCAAGTCCGGAATGCTTATGCCAGTAGGAGGAACAGCGGCTCTGATCTCATCGGCGGTCGGCATGGGTACGGGACTGCCGGCGCGTGAACCGATAGGGGTCGCGTTGCCGGGCGATCCGGGGGCAGATCGAGGGTTCAGGGTCATGGGACGAGAACGTCTTTCAGTCTCTGTATCACTGCCTGAGCCGGCGAGACGTCCCATGGGCGATGCAGCTCCCGACATGTTGTGGCGGTGCTGTTTCTTCATACGCTTGTGGTTGATTGACTCACTGCCACTGGTCTCTGACAAGTTAGGAGAGCCGGGACGCTTGAGGCTCGACATGGAGGGTTTCGGCTGGAGACCACCATGCTTCTCAGCACGGCCCGATGGAGTGTTGGCATTGGTCGACATCTGGGAGGCCTGCTTGTCTCCATTTGCCTTGAGCTCTTCTTCCTTCTTGCGTTCGTCTTCTCCACGTTGGCGCTCAATGTCCGAGTCGTCTGATTCTTCCTAGCACGGAGTTTAGATCTGTTCTGGTGAGTAGTGATAGTAGTCGAACGTACCTCTTCCGAGTATGGATTGTCACTCTCGTCATCATCATACTCGTAGTTTTTCTCAATCTTGACCAGCTTCTTACGCAGTTTCTTTGCCTTTTTCTTCTCTTCGCGCTCCTTTTTCTTCTCGAGCTGCTCCTCTTCGTACCAATCCTTCTCATCTTTGACACCCGTGCCAGCAAAGATGTTGGCTTCGTGTCGCTCCTTTTTGATCTTTGATGCGGCTTCTTTGGCCTCTTCTTCGTCATCTCCGAACAGTTTGCCCTCGTCGTCGTCTTGGAATTCGTCCTCGGCTTCAAAGTCCAGCTCGTCAACGTCATCGGCAACATCCACATTCTCGTTGTCATCGTCGTCTTCGTCCTTGACGCGGTTTTCACCTCGGGTACCCACTCTTCCTCTGGTCAGACGTTCTTGTCTTGCAAGCTCGGCACGCTTCTTCTCACGACCGTGCTCATTGTCCATGAACCATCTAGGGTTCTTTTCTCTCTTCTCCATGAAAGCCTCGGCCTCGACCAGGGATAGCAGCGGGACGCGGCCCGTTGGGTTGAAGCGGTACCATTTCTCGATAGGAACCATTCTGAAGCTGCCATTGTCAAAGACAAACATTACGTTTGATTCGGACAGAGGCTCTTCGTATGTACCGATCCAGATGTTCTTGTTTTCAAAGTCTTCCAGATGCCAGGGACGGCCTTCTTCATAGCGCAACCTGGCACGCTTCTGGGCTTCAGGTGTATCTGTAGGATAGTAGACGTCCTCGGTCTTCTTCTTGAATGGCTGGCGCTTTTTTGCCGCTGCTGCCTTGTCGGTCGGAGCGATCTGAGCCTGGGTGGCTTCTCTTTCTGCGGCCTTCTCTGCCTTGCGTATCGCCTCCTTCTCGCGCTCTTTGTCGTCTTCTGGATTGGCATCAACAGGTATGTTGGGGGTATCCTGCGGGAAACGACGATGAAGTTTGACAGGGCGCTCGAACTGATCCTTGTCATATGGGTTGACGACGTTGTTGGAAATGAACTTGATGGCGTGGAAGCGGAGGCCTTCAAGAAGAGCCTTCTTGGTGGCCTTGAGGGGAATCTCATTGTAGGTGGAGGGATCGTCTTCAGGTTCTGGTTGTGACTGGACAGCAGTGGCAGCCAGAGGTTTTGTGGCACCGGTAAGCTTTTGCGGTGGAGGAGCCGGAGGACGCTTTGCTTGGTTGCGAGAAGGCTTGGGCGCGAAGGGGCCAGTAGGCTTTCTGCGACGGATGGCACCTTGACCGTTGTTGGGTGTAGTCGAAGGCTGTCGCGAGGCAGGGCTCACGCCTGACGGAGGAGCACTCATCGTGTCGTCCGAGTAGGCGGAGTCTTTGTTCGGCTTGTCAGGGCAGTTCTACGTCTGCATCGAATAGTGATGTGATGGTGGTGCTAGTGCGTGGTGAACAGAGCGCAGATCGAGACGACGGTGAGTGCGACGGCGACCGAGGTGGACGAGGATGGGGTGAGGAATGCGGATTGTCGAGTGTGGTATGTATGCAGCGACGAGCATTGCATGTCGAGAGTCCGTTCTGTCCATGTCATCGGCCAAGCGCCCTCTTCTCAAACGCCTTGGCATCAAAATCCCCACATCTTCCATCTTCGCGCCGTCACTTTCGGCTGACTTTCACAAGTTGGCGACTGCTTGAACTAATATCACCCATCAGCCACCGGTCACTCGCACTGTTGAACATCTGAAATCGGCAGTCTCTTCTCGATTGTCCTCGCGGTGCTTACGAGAAATAATTCTGATGCTTCCGGATCAATTTACCGTTCCATCACACGCTCTCGCACCTGCCTAACATGGATCAAGGCAGTGACTATGCTTCACAAAAGCTTGAGGATCAGCTTCGAAGCATGATCATGAATCACAATCCTCCTCAGCAGCACAACAGTCCTCGTGGTCTACCTCAGCCTTCGAACATGTCTCACGGTTATCCTTCGAGACTTCCTCCTGGTTTCCATGTGCCGCCACGCATGACGGGTGCTCAGCCGCAGTACTCTAACAACATACCAATCGACCGTCAGCAGGACTTCTCTCAATTCCTCCAACAGCATCATGTGACTACTCCAGTCTCGCAGCCGCCTCGCTACACACCTGCCCAGACACACAATAACAACAACTTCCGCGCTAACGGTCCTCATCGCAACTATAACTCCCGACCCATGGACCCAAACGCATATGACAGACCTCCGCCTCAAGGTCCACGCTCTCATCAACCTTACTCTCAGCATCAGGGACATCACATTCATCAAAACCAGAACCATCATCAGCATCAACAGCAACAGCGTCAATTGTATCAACCTCATTCTCGACCTCAGCAGGCTGGCACGACTTACTATGAACGCCAGGCCTCCTTCTTGGACTCGCTGGCTACTCAGGAGATCTCAAAGACGCAGATGCTAGATTCTGAAATCGCAATGAAGGATGCCTTCCGTATCAAGCTGCAACAGATCTTTGAAAATCTCCAATCTCCAGATCCAGAGAACCCTTTGCCTTCTGTAGAGCTGGCCAGTTTTGGCAGTCTTAGTTCCGGCTTTGCCACTGCAGGTTCGGATATGGATCTGGCCATCGTCACATCCTCTGAGCATGACTTAAGCCAGCATTTCTCTCCGCATGAGAACGGCCTCGCCCGAGTCCTTGAAAAGCAGCTACTCGAACACGGTATTGGTGCTCGCTTACTTACCCGTACGCGTGTGCCTATCATCAAGATCTGTGAACAGCCAACACCGGAACTCTTGGACGCTCTCCGGGAATCTCGCGAGAAGTGGGACAATCTGCCTGAAGACGAGAAGTATTCCACTTCCAAGCCGTCCGCCGATGAAACAAACTCCAAGAAAGACACTACAGATACTCAAGCTCTGCCCTCTCAGCCTGAGTCTAGGAGCGATGGCACTCAGTCTTCCGTGCAGGATGGTGTGGTCCCCCAACAAGAAACACCAGCAGAAGGTGTTGCGTCACTTGTCGAGTCGACTCAAGCTCTACACATCGATCAGCAAGCACCCTCGGGTCAACCTTCGGTCACTTCCAAATCAGAAAACACACAACAGCCTCAGCAGGAGCAGTCTCAAGACAAACAGGCGAATCGTCAACGAAACGACAGAAGTTGGCGTCGCGAGAAGGCCGCTGGTCCTCTAGACTTCCCCAGTGATGGTGTCGGTATACAATGCGATATCAACTTCTTCAACCCTCTAGGTATTCACAACACTCAAATGTTGCGATGCTACTCAAAGTGTGATCCCAGGGTCCGGCCCATGGTGCTATTCATCAAGTCGTGGGCTAAGCGAAGAAAGATCAACTCTTCCTACTCAGGCACCCTGTCATCGTATGGTTATGTGCTGATGGTCCTGCATTACCTCGTTAACGTCGCACGCCCTCCTGTTCTACCCAATCTACAACACGAGGCCGAGGCTGATGGTGTACCGCCCACTATGATCGATGGTCACGAAGTTTGCTTTTTCGATAGAGAAGACATAATCGAAACTCGTGCCAGCCAAGGTGTTGTCACCCAGAACAAGGAGTCCCTCGGAAACTTGCTCGTTGGCTTTTTCAGGTACTACGCCGTCAATTCTGGCGGTTTCTTCTGGACGCGTGATGTGCTCAGCTTGCGAACCCAGGGCGGCCTACTATCCAAGGACCAAAAGGGCTGGACGGGTGCAAAGACCGAACACAACGAGAATAAGGAAGTGCGCCACCGCTATCTCTTTGCCATCGAGGATCCTTTCGAAACTACGCACAATGTCGCGCGAACTGTCACGCACAATGGCATTGTGGCCATCAGAGATGAGTTCCGTCGTGCATGGCGCATCATTCTTGCTGTTGGTCGCAGAGATGAGCCTGAAGGCGGCCTCTTTGACGAATTGACTGAAGCCGAAGAGCAAGGACCAGCCTCGACGGCTCCACCACCAACCGTCAACAAGGTTCAGGCATATGGTCAGCAATTCCCAACTCTTGCAGGCGGTCCTGTCAACACCGCTGCTGGACAGAAGCTTCGTTCACCAGTGCGAACTCCTGTGCAGCCACTTCAGGTGGCTCAAGCAGCATCTCAGGCACTTGCACAAGAGCCTGCCCACTCTCAGCCGGAAGTTGCTCCTCCTGCAACCCGTGGTAAGGGACGTCGTCAGAAGTTTGTACCCCTCAATCTTTGAGAATGTCGTCCCATAATGTATCTTGTTAGCATTTCTGGGCTGGAACGGTGTAATGGCTCGCATCTGGGGGTTTGCTGAAGATAATGATATATGACTGAGATGGGGTCTGGGTCAGAGGTAAAGGAAAATCACTCATGTCCAATGGAAGACTGGTGGATGATATAGCATAAGTGGGATCTGGGCTGTCACGTTTCGCTGTGCATGGAGTCAACATAGGCGAATTTCGAGGGACAAGAAAATTGCATGGGCTTCACAAGCTGTAACACCAATTTCGACACGAGACGCAAACTGTCGCAGAAGAGGCGCATGAGTCATGACGGGTAATGGTATGACATGTAACAACGAAATACCAGAGAGTACCATACGGGCAACAGCGTATACGATGATTATGGCAATGTTCGTGAATCGATCGTGAGTGGATACAGTCGGACGAAAATAGGCACTGTTACGCGTTCTCGGAAAGCCGAAGAGAGGTTCGCGCGCGGAAGTCGCAAACGCAATGGAGAAGGCGCATGCGACTTGGCAGGAACGACCGAATGGTAGGTACTCTTTGTCTTGGAGATCAGATGCAGAGGACGAATGGCAGCAAGCGATGGCATTGAGCAATAGCGTAGCTAAATACAGAATCAGATGAGTTCTTTGTAGCAGTTTCATATTCAGACAGAGATGCGGCGGGTCACGATGGACTCGGGGTTTGAGGGACGATATGTCACGCCTCGTCTCGTTCGTGTCCAAGGGATCGGGGAAAGTGACAACTGCTCAGTGTGGCAGTTCCAACGGTTCAAAGGGACAGGTTGGCCAACGCCATTGCGAGCTTCAACCCCTTTGACTTTTTAGTCGCCAACAGCCTCCCATCAGCTCTAAATATCTCCCCCTTTGACGAGTACAGTACAACCAGAGTGGGCACAAAGCTGTCTCGACCCCGATCCGACGCGAACGCCTGCACTTGGTTCTTTGTCGCAACCCGCTTTCTCCATCATCCCACCCAACAAGTCGTCGTCGAGTCGAGCACACACACAACAGACCAGCCATGGTCGAAGACAAGTGCGATTCCCTGCGCCTAGCCATCGCCGTCATGTCGCTGACGTTGCTCCTGCAGATACATCGGACTGGCGTTAGCCGTCGCCTCAACACTTGCGATAGGTATTGCGCCCACCCTCGAGCCCTGCGAACCCCACGGCTAAATTGTACAAGGAACGAGTTTTGTCATTACGAAAAAGGGCTTGATGCAAGCAAGTCAACAACATGGCTTTGAAGGAGACGGCTTCGCATATCTCAAGAGTCCTGTGTGGTGGTCCGGCATCATCACAAGTACGTCTACAACTGTCTTCTGCACATCTGGAAACTTGCTCACACCGTGCAGTGGTTATCGGCGAAGTGGCCAACTTTGCAGCATACGCCTTCGCACCGCCGATTCTGGTAACGCCGCTAGGAGCCCTCAGTGTCTTGATTGGGTCAGTAAAGAGATGGGACCATCTATACACATGGACAAGCACGCTGACAAGGCGCATACAGTGCGGTACTGGGATCGTATTTCCTCGGCGAGAACCTGGGCACGCTGGGCAAGCTGGGGTGTGCTATTTGTTTGATCGGATCCGTCGTCATTGTACTACACGCCCCTCCGGACAAAGAGGTGCAGACGATTGACGAGATTTTGAACTACGCTGTTCAGCCTGGTGAGTTGGGCGGCAACAAGGAGCTGGCGCTGGAAGAAGCGACTGACGCAAAGCAGGCTTCCTCTTCTACGTGTCGCTGGTCATTGTCTTCTCGACCGTCATGATCTACCGTGTGGCCCCGCGTTATGGACGCAAGAACCCGCTGATCTATATCTCCATCTGCAGCACTGTCGGATCCGTGTCCATCATGGCCGTCAAGGGTGTCGGTATTGCCGTCAAGCTGACCTTTGCCGGGTACAACCAGTTCACTCACCCCAGCACCTATGTCTTTATTCTTGTCACAGTGGTCTGCATCCTGACGCAGATGAACTACTTCAACAAGGCCCTTAGTCAGTTCAACACCAACATGTATGCTGATCTCCTGTATTTACCATCCGACCCTGTGCTAACCATTCCAGTGTCAACCCGCTGTACTACGTCACCTTCACCACCTGCACCCTTATCGCATCCTTCATCCTCTTCCGAGGCTTCAACACCAGTGACGCTGTCAACACGATTTCGCTTCTGTGCGGTTTCCTCACAATCTTCACTGGTGTTTATCTTCTCAACCTCTCGCGCGAAGACCCCGAAGGTCACAATCACATGCAACTGAACGGAAATGGCAGCCGCTTTGATCTGGACGGTATCCCTACCGATCCCATGTCTGGACCTCTCACCCGTCGCTCCATGCAAGCTCGCCGCAGCTCCGAAGCTCAACACCGCCGTTCGAACAGCCTCAATCTGTCTTTTGCTGGCAGAAGATCCGGTGATCACGACCGAGAAGCGTTGATGCACAACTACGATGTGGAGGCGACCAATGGCGGTTTCAGCCTCGGCGATCTGGCTGACAGCGATGATGAGGGTGCACCGCGGCAAAATGGAAAAGCAAAGGTTTCACACGAGCGTCTCAGCTTCAACAAGACAGGCAGGTGATGACTTGTGTGTCAGTCTGAGAAAAAGTCGCGAGCTCGATTCGCTTCTTTTGCGGCCGTCTTCTTCGAGCAGGCTGCATGAGTGGGTGTGCTGCAACGATCGAACAACGAAAAGATTTCTTTCGCATTTCAAGGGCGTTTATTTGCTTTGTAATTTGGGGGGTTGACATGATAGAACGAAGTCATGGTTACTTTGGAAGAAAGCTGTCACAGCAGCCGGTGGATGGAGGCTTGATACCCCGTGAGTGGTTTTGGTTCTTTGGACTGGGCACAAAAGTGGGTGTATTCGGGAATGATGCCTGGATGGCTCAAGAGCTCTTGTTCTCTCTTGGCTTGGAGAGACCTGTACATAGATGAAAGCTCATACGAATTGTGTCTAATTCTGGACGACTGCTCAGCCAGAGGCGTGAGACTTTACAGTTCGCATGCTTCGTAAACACGAACATCAGTGTTACTTTTTCTCACCCCGACAGAACAAGCTATCTTGAGTTAGAGTTATATGTATCATGTGAGATTGAGTTGTTCTGTCACAATCCGGATATAGAATGTCCTGACAAGACTCAGGGTGAATGGTCGAGGATGAGTACATGCGAGAGACAGGGTGCTCCCCTCAGCGAAGAGAGATGCCAAGACTTTTGATCAGATGCCTCGGTATGTCTGTCTCCACATTCTCCTCCGCATCCGCGGCTACTCCGTACTGTGATGGAGTCCATATATTTCCATCTTCAAGGCTCTCTCATAATTACCATCAATACCATAATACCAATACAAAATGTCGGCCGAAGCAGATGTCAAGCTCGAGGACTTCTCGTCCATCTTCTCCCTGGACCAAAAGGTGGCTGTCGTGACTGGCGGATCTCGAGGTCTCGGTCTCCACGCTGCATCAGGGTGGGTAGCCATGTGTTACACCTGTAGTTGATCGATTGTCTGACCGAGTCACATGCATATAGTCTCCTCCAAGCCGGATGTTCCAAGGTCTTCATCTCATCCCGCAAGGCCAAGGCCTGTGAGGAAGCATGCGATGCCCTCAACAAGCTGCCTGGCATCAAGGGCAAGGCCATCTCCATTCCCGCCGACATCTCAAAGGTTTCCGAGGTCGAATGTCTGGCAGCAGAAGTTGGGAAGCACACGGATCATGTGGATATCCTGTTTGCCAATGCAGGCGCAACCTGGGGTGCTCCATTCGACAAGCATCCGGCCGAGGCCTTTGCCAAGGTCATGGACCTCAACGTCAACAGTGTCTTTTACTGCATTCAGAAGTAAGCACTCCGGCAGGCTTCGCATCTCGGCTGTCAGCTAACACGTCTGTTCAGGTTCGCTCCGCTGCTTGAGAAGAATGCTTCATTGAAAGACCCCTCTCGTGTGCTCGTCACAGCGTCTGTTGCCGGCATAGGGATTGGTTCGTTGGGAGACAATGCAACCCCAGGATACAGTGCCTCCAAGGCCGCAGCTCTTCATCTTACTCGTAACCTGGCCGTCGAGTTGGGTCCCCGAGGCATTCTTTGCAACAGCATTGCGCCTGGCTTCTTCCCAACAAAAATGGCCAATGGCTTGATGGCTCTGACTGGTGGTACACAGGCTCTGGCCGATGCAAACCCCAACAAGAGACTAGGTAAACCTGAAGACATTGCTGGTACCGTTGTATATCTCTGTTCAAGGGCAGCCAGTCATTTGAATGGCGCCCACATCGTCATTGACGGTGGTAGTATACTCGGCCGCTCCAAGCTGTGAGGAGAATACAATCACTTGCATTGGCATCTATGTATCCTGCCTCCTATCATACTGTCTTGGCTTCAAAGTGGTGTGCTGCCGTGCAATTCGTCTGGAGGGCTTGTCTTTGCGTACAGAGACCGTCATGCCTGTATCCGGCCAACAAGGCCTTGACTGGCAGCACGGCGTGACGGGAACATGAAGGGTAGCCACCCGCTTTGCCGTGAACACCGTGTCTCTAACTTCCCCATCATCGAAACAACGACACCGCCATCATGCCAGCCTCTTTCACCCATGTCATTGTTACATTGCCCCTCGTTCATTGGAATGCACGTCACACGGATACCGGGAGCCGCACTGCAGCAACATCGCCCATTCCTGGGGGATGCGCACTTTCCTTTCCCATTTTGACAGCGTTGACTGAGATCTAGGCACCTTCCTGGAGGATCAGGCTAAAGTACTGGGCTTGCAGCTCATTGCAGCATCTGAAACAACACAGCTTACTCACCGCACTTGAGGGGAAGAGCAATAGCTTCACCTATACCTACAAGCACCCTCTAAATCTCCGCAATGTCTCCTCTAACTTGACGTGCAGCCGCTGTAACGTTATGCATCTGCAATTCACTCAACGCCTCTAGATAACGGGACCTGCAGATGTATCGTATCTGCCCTGTCGTGCTCTTCTGGTTCCTGCAACTCGGACATTGGCAAGCAATCGGCATCAATCATCATCCTACTTGAGGGTGGTGTTGCGGCGGTGTGGGTGTACCTGCCTAGCCAATTGACTGGATGGGTTCCTGATGCCGAAGACAAGCCATTTCGTGTCTATATCACTCGCTTTCGCTCGCCCGCACCAGCCACTGCAAGTAGGTGCGACCTATGGTTGTTCAGCTTGTTCTTGACAAGACGAATATCGTTATGGCTTGCATCATTCCTTCATTCTTGAGACATTTACCCGCGTCTATTCCAGCATAACAATGCCGACGCGCGCGTTTATAGTGCTGGTACCCGTCTGTCATTATGTACATACCCTTCGAGTTGTCGATGAACAATTCGGGTCGAACTTCCCTCCAAAGCCGACGGAATCGATGGAATGCTCTGCACATCAAACCTGCGCAACAGACCTGCAGGCCGCAGCGTCTGATGAATGTCATTTTTGTGGTGGCGCGATTGCACCCGGCTGGAGAGCCCGGATCCTTGTCAACTTCGTGTAACACAAGACCTCACGGACCACCACTTGTGCGGCTGGACGACAGACCCCGTGACGGACCATAGGTGATGAGAGAATATTTGTTTTTTCATCAATTGATACGTCTGGATACAATAGTTCATTAGATGGATGTTCTGGATGTGGGATTTTACTTTGGTTGTTGAAATAGGGCTTCCTACATTGACACATGCTGGAACCCGTCTGTCTCGAGAATAGTCATGATACACGGGAACAGCAGGAATCTGGCTGTTGGGACCATATCAGAAACAACTCAGCCAGCATCCGCGCCTGCTCAATCCGGACAATGCCAGACAAGTTCTGTGTCCCCGTCGATCGCGCCTAAACAGCCCCCTGCGCTGATCATGGTACTCTATGGCAGCAGCTCGAGACGACATTCATAACAGTATCAGAAGTCTTTCGTCCAAGCAATTCTTCTACCAGGTTTTGAGAACTCGGTCCCTGATCTGTGCGCAGGGTCGCTGTGCATGTCATTGGTGTCACCCACCCCAGACCACACACTCAACAACAGCTTTCTGGCAAGCCTAGTAGTCTCTTGGAGATCTGAGGATCATTCCTGCTATGCGGCTTTTTTCTGGGACTCTCTAGTAGCGCCTGGTGGGGACGGTCCGCGTCTCGTCCAGCCGATTCTGATCTGATGTTTTCCTGCCTGAGCTGAGTTGTTTGAAGCCGACTGTCGGTGGGGGAGGTATGGCTTCAGGAGCCTCTACATAAAGAGTCCCTGCAGGAACCAACGCTGAATATCCCTTCTTTCTACAAGCACCTCTTGAACTCAAAAACTTTACTGCAAGGCTGATACAGGCACAAACCAATATTGCTTTGCCCCTCTCATTTGCTTACCCTCCCATTACTTTGAGGGTGTACGTTCGTTCGATCACTATACCTGGGTTCATTCCTCTTCAGGTTGTCGCGTCCCTTGCAGCCGCATTCCACTCCAGAGGCTACCCTACCTGGAAATTAGCCTAGCCGTGCCCAACATTCGAGGAGGCTCGAGCCTAAGAGAACCCAGGCCACTGAATCAACGACCCACACGTCACACAAGCCAAGTGAATCAGCCAACCATCATGAGGGATCAGAAACTGTATGGAGGTAAGTTCGGAGCAGATATAATGAGGGGAGAAGCAACGTGCTTTCATCCCTTCTCTTCACCCTCTTGTCTCCTTTCTATCATCTACAAGCCACAATTCAACGGGTTTCGGTTCAGGAATTCATCACAAGTATACTGATCATCATGGGTCCAGCTTCGTTCGACATGGCACATCGGCGTCTTACAAACCTCTCCATTGACACAAACACGTTTCACGGACAGACAGCTCTGATCTCCCCACCAGAGTCAGCCAACAGTGCTCGTCGTAGTTCTTACGACATGAGCTTTCACCAGGATCCTCTCTCATACCATCCCAACACCCCTGTGCATTTCACTGGCCAAGATATCTACAACGTGGTCCCGTCGGAGAAGTTGAAGATTGGCCTTCATCAGCAATATCCTCCAAGCCCCGTGGACTTCTCCCAAGGTCAACAACACTATACGACAGCATGTAACTCGCCAACGTGGACCTCGTCGATGACCTTCACCCAGAAGCCAGAAGTGGACACGTCTTTCTATCAGGACAGCTCGACGTTGTTGTCCACTGATCAGGACTGGAACAGCTCGATGGGCCATTATTCTCAGGTCGACTATGCCCCCGACCCCAATTCTCTTTTCATGCTGCCTTCCCAGGACCCAACAGCATCATTCATGACAGACGTCGACTCCTCTCATCATGAACACCTACCGACATTCATTGCACCCAGCCAGGCGGTTCATCAACCAGAGATGATCGACTACGGCCTGAGCGTATCCGGTTGGGGTGGCCTCCAGACCCCTGTGCATGACAGCAACACCCTGCACTCTTCTTCTCCTCCAGAGTTCTCTCCTGTAACACCTACCACTCTTGACTTCGCATTCGAATCATCTTACGTCAAGAATGAAGCATCTCCTGCTTCTTCTTTCTATGGCAGCACTTCTCGCTCCGGCCTCTCCAAGAAAGGCCGCAAGATGAGCAAAGCCGACAAGCGCCGCGCAATCTGCAAGAGCGTCCCTCTGTCCAATTCGGCCAAGTCCTCCATCACGTTCTTGACCGACGAGAAGTCCGAAGAATTCTTCTACACCGGGGAGGAAGGCAGACAGAACTTAAAAAACGACGCAAATGCCAAGAAACACAAATGTAAATTCCCCAAGTGCACACAGAGCTTTGCCCGCTCTGAGCATTGTAAGAGACATGAGAACAGTCACTCCAAGGAATTACATTTCTCTTGCTACATCTGCGATCATCGTCTCGACCCCAACGAGCCCAAATCCCGCTGCTCAGTCGGCAAGGCAAACAACGGCAGGCAGAACCGCCATGACAACTCTCGCTCCCACCATTGGACTCATGTCAAGGCTTATCTTGTGATCCACGACGCTCTCGTCCGTGAGCTCAACAAGACGGCTAACAAGAAGTCCAAGGGTCGCAATTGGCCCATCTCACCCAAGCAAATGCTCAAGTTGGTTAGAGCGAGAGATACGCCTCAGCAGCAGGACGTGGTGCTCAAGTTCCTGAACGGAGAGGCTGGCAAGGACTTTGGTGTTCACATCCTTTGGGAGGAGGATGGCTGTCCGGTTGTGCCTTGTCCTGAGACTGTGGGAGCAGGAGGTTGTGGGATGTGTAGGGCTAAGCAGGGCAAGGGAAAGAAGTGACCTCTTCACTTCTTCGACTCCAGTCTTGTTTGGCGACTGCTTTGGAGTTTCCTTTCTTCCCTCCTTGTGGTGTTGGTTTCTTGCTATTTCCTCTTGTTTTTTTTTTTCCGGTTGACGGACTTTTGGTTTTTTTGCACGATACCTGTGGCTTTCTCTTTTTTCCCTTCTCCCAACGACAATGGTAATGACACACGACGAACGACACAACAATATCAGAAAACACACGACAGCATCATCATCTGGCATCTCTTCACGACAACCTCTGTTACGACACCTTTCACGACCTCTTTCCCTAGTCTGTTTTTTTCTCGGCTGTTCTATCGGGTTTCTCCTCGGCATGTCGGGTTCATTTTATTTCTGTACTCTTTACTCTTTTCGGTGTGGTTTTACTTCTTTTGACTTTGGTTCCTCTTGCTTCTTTGGTTGGACTGGAGGGAGTTGGGCTGTAGTATTATCTTATCTGTTTGCATCTCTCTCACCTCGAGACGAGTAAGCATGGTGGTTGGGAGGCGAACCTTTCTTTTACTCTTTTTGGCTTTAGACAAAACAAAATGGGTCAGGCAAAAGTGAGCGGAAAAAGTTCTGGGGTGGCTAGATTAGTGAAGTTTGGGTTTGGTTGTAATGAGCACGAAATTTCACGAGTTGTTTCTGTTTGAATTTTCTCTTTCTTTGCTCCTTTGATGTGATTCTGTCGAGTTTAGCCTGTTAGGAACCCCTCGAAGCATGATATAGCGGCGGTGTGTCGTTGTCGTTATTACAATACTTTAGAGTTGCCAATGGTAATATACAGGGTGGGACCACTGTCAATGTCTAGATCACTCTTGCATATAAATTACTCATGCAAGTTGTCAAAATATTCATCTGGTCGAAGTGGTCCCGTTGCCGAGCTGTCACGACAATGTCGCTGTCTGAGCTGTCAGAGCTCTGATGATCGATAACGACCAATTCTCGAGCATAGCTTGAATTCAAGTGCGTCGCGCCGACTTGTCGTTATTTGTGAATCATGTCAATAGCCTTTGCTCCTCAAGCCCTGAAGATGGTGTCGAGGGCTATCGATGTTAGAAGTTGTGACTCGCAGAGTTTGCCGAGGCTCCGAGGGCTGTTCCTTCCTAGCCACCTCTTTCCATCAACTTTATGTCCGTTCATACTTACCCTAATGTCGATCGGAAGAACAGCTCGTATCGTTCCTACCAGCCTTGGTGCTGTAGGAAGCAGAATATGGAAAGAGGCTTCATCGTATCGCGTCTTCAAGCCGAGGCTCTGAGAATTCTGGTCCGCCAGCGTTTCGAAACACGACGACAAGACTCGAGAAGTCGATGCAAGCCTTCTTCTCTCCTACTGTATAGAGACAAGTTGCGCTTATACTTGAAGAGCTGGGAAGGCCAAGCCGCGCGGACTTTGACATGTCTTTTTACCAAGCATCTAGTGGGCCCTCGTGGTTGCCCCATCTAGTCTTCGTTTAATATAGAGCCCGGTGCACGCGAGAGATCCACCAGGACCCCACAACACACACGGCCGCAAGACAAGATCGATGGCCAGGATGATTAACAATTCAATGCATCAGCACCCAAAAGCTCTCGTCGGCTATCATAGTTTCAGCTGACTAGCCGTACGAGCCGAATCGTCGTGCACTTGGCTACTGGGCAGTCACCCTCCAGACTCCACGTTTCAGGCACGCATGGCTCTGCAACGCTACAGTATCACAAGGTCGTCAGGACTTGTCTGCATGAACTACAGTCGTCTTTTACCCGTGAACATGGTTGATAGACATGATGATCATCTTGCAGCGAACGCGAGATTTGGCATACACATATCACAAGGTCGCCCTGATCATCTTGCTGAAATTTACGGGTACTTCTCACGACGACAATTTACAGTGCGCCCTGCCATGACATTCTAGTGTCATACTTCTCTATCCGTCTCCATTACAGTCTCACGGGCCAAGCTCAAGCGTCAAAGCCAAAACTCTTGGATCATGCACCTAACTGTTATGGATCAGCAGAACTACTCTTGCCGATTTTATGTCCTGTCGATGGAGGTGTTAGTCGTCTTGGCCCATACACGATCCTACCACCGGCCCGCCATGGCATTCTAACAGTATAGTCCATAGCAAAACAAATGCCTCGGTCTTGATGGCCTTGCGTACGAAGACTTGCTACATAAACATCGACACCCTTCCTGTATGACAGCTGGTTCATCATCAAACTAGTACTTGAATCCGCTCAAGACCTTCGTTCTTCATAATCAATCGCTCAATCTGTCTCTCGCTTCTACCGTATCCACAGGCATCTCTTACCAACATGAAGTCCTTCTTCATCACCTGCCTTGCTGCCACCAGCGCCTTCGCAGCACCTCTCGCTGCTCCTCAGTTCGGCGGCTTCCCTAGCTTCGGCGGCGGTCTTGGTAGCTCTACCAAGAACGATGTCATCAACGGTGTCTGCAAGCCTGTAACCTACATCTTCGCTCGTGGTACTACCGAGATTGGCAACATGGGCTCTACTGTTGGCCCAGCTCTTGAGAAAGCACTGGAGTCTGCCTTTGGACAGAACAATGTTGCTACTCAGGGTGTCACATACCCTGCAGATATCGCTGGTGCTATCAGTGGTGCCCTTAGCCCTGGAACTGCTCAGGGTGCTCGTACCATGGCTAGCTTGACCCAGCAGGTTCTGGGCAAGTGCCCTGATACCAAGGTCATCCTTGCTGGTTACTCTCAGGGTGCTGAGCAGGTTCACGGTGCTCTGATCAACCTCCAGAATGGTCAGGTTGCTGTACGTCCTCGCCGTTTCTCAACCCATTTGGATCGTTCGCTTACGAGTTGTCACAGGTTGCTCTTACTTTCGGCGACCCGCTCCAGAGAAGCCCCTTCAGAAACATTGACTCTGGCCGTACCAAGGTCTACTGCAACATCTTGGATGCTGTCTGCAACGGTGCCTTTGTCATCTCTGCTGCTCATCTGTCCTACTCCATCCAGGACGCCACTCCTGCCGCTCAGTTTGCTAAAGGTGTCATTGGCAACATCTAAGCATAGGAGATTATCTGAAAAGTCTCGAACGACTCTCACTGCGGCATGACTTCGATATGTTTGTGTGTTCATCGTACCGAAAGTAGATAGATATCATCAAATCATGACCCATGACGTTTTAGAATTTAGCCAACAGTGAGACAGTTCTTTCCAATGC
>Ga0058697_10000210_pt1 | contig 28156 bp, 20 predicted proteins | sample AgamicAsMae_FD_66619 | JGI IMG/M metagenome (GOLD analysis project Ga0058697, IMG submission 66619) | Agave microbial communities from Guanajuato, Mexico - As.Ma.e | ecosystem: Host-associated > Plants > Phyllosphere > Phylloplane/Leaf | place: Guanajuato, Mexico | collected 2012-06-04
ACACAAAGCATTACCTGCCGAACGCATCCGTGCCATTGAGACTGGAGGTTGTCCCCATGCTGCTGTGCGCGAGGATATCTCGGCAAACTTGGCTGCATTGACAGATTTGCATCAAGAATTCAACACCCAGATTTTGCTTATCGAGTCTGGTGGTGATAACTTGGCTGCAAACTACAGTCGCGAGCTTGCCGATTTCATCATCTATGTTATCGATGTCTCGGGAGGTGACAAGATTCCTCGCAAGGGCGGTCCGGGAATCACACAGTCTGACTTGCTTGTTGTCAACAAGACTGATTTGGCTGAATTGATTGGCGCTGATCTTGGAGTCATGGACAGAGACTCGAGGAAGATTAGGTATGTTTGTTCTTCGAGGTCCAAGCGACACAGACCACTAACACACGTTACAGAGAGGGAGGTCCTACAATTTTCGCACAGGTCAAGAACGGCAAGGGCGTTGATCACATTGTCGATCTGATCTTGAGCGCTTGGAGGAGCAGCGGTGCAAGCCAGGCAAACCCTCAATAGTTGAGAGGACCTTTGTTGCAGATGATGAGTCATTGTCGCTACCTGGAAAAATGGAAAATCCCAAGCGAGACAGAACAAGAATTGAGCAATAGTTGACAAGACTTTGCCAGAGTCTAACGAGAGACCGCAGGGGGGTGACCACGTGCTGCCATCACAGGCAGCAAAAACATCAATAATACAAAACACCAAAGACCCTGAAGCAAAAAAAGAAAACAATCACAGGTCTGACGGGTTGGGAGTTGTTCACTTACTTCCTCCTTTCCTCCACTTTCCCTCTACCATTCCTTCCATCTTCTCCTCCAGCCTCTGATAGTGACCAGACCACCTTTCCACAGGGGCGCGTCTATCAAGAGACGAATTTGAATAGCTTTGAAAAGACTGGTGAGAGCATTAGCTGATGCAGGCGTTCGAACTCGAGCTCTTGTGGTGAAAGTTGTTGGTGTTGTTATGGTGAAGTGACTGCCAAGAGATATGGTTAGCTGCTATTCCGCTACACTAACCGTCAGACCAGAGTGATTGTTGGGAGAACTGGCAGGACTCGACATATAAAGTGTCTGAGACCTTTTACCTTCAGTGGTGGGATAACCTGACTTATCAACAAGCGAGAACCAGCGCGTCAGTCTCTCATGTATAGTAGTATGACATCCAACATGTAATCCACGCCACCTGGTACTCCTTCGAACGCTACCAACGGCACGCCTCGCTCTATAACTCGCTCGGACTTACCATTGGTCTCCAGTGGTCTGAAGCCCACAGGCAGCAAGGCGCACAGAAGACCAGACTGGATATCTTCCTACAAACTCTCTTGGACTCAAGATGACACTCGAACAGGTATTCGGGCAAGGCGTGAAGACATGTATTTGCTCTGCTATCTACAATTACATTCTGCTCCGTATCTGCTTCAAACACACTGGAAGTTTCCAGCAGGCTTGACGTTGCAAGAGCTGTTGGTTCCTCCAGTAATATGGATGTTGTTGAAGGTAAAGTTTGAGCAACTACCATCTCCACAGAGGATATAGTAGTCTCTAGCCTTGGTCTGAGCAGTGCCAAAGATGTTGGACATAGTGATGTTCTTGATGATGACACCATTTGTGGGGCTTCCGGTCGGCCCTCCATTGAGGTAGTCTTGCTGAATGTCGATACCGTAGATGTCGATGTTCGAGACCTGGATGTTGCGGTACTCGATGTTGGCAATGTAGCCAGTAGTGTTGGAGTTGGACTTGATTCTTGCACCGTTCTGGCTGTTGAGTACTTTACTGTTTTCGAATAGGATATTTGTGACATTGTTGTTGCTCTGCGAGAAGTCAGACGATGTGTCTTGATGAGGGACGAATCACTTACCTTGCCACCGACACTTCCAATAGAAAGACCATGCCCACCATCGCAGTACATGTTCGAAACAGTGATGTTGTTACCGCTGGTGATAGCGACACAGTCATCTTGGTTCAACACCCTTGAATCTCTCAAAATCATGCCATCGGTGCTTGAGATATCGAAGCCGTCTGTGTTATGAGCCGCCGCAAGTCCGTTCGATCTGCTATTGGGCGCCTCGCCGGCTGTGTTGTTCAAAAAGATATTCTCCACCACCAGTCCGTTACTGCCAGAGATGGAGAAGCAGTGAACAGGGTAGTTCTGAATGACCAGACTTTTGACCACAGACTTGCCAATAGCCTTGCTAATGGTGATAAAGTGGTTTGGCTTAGCAACACCGCCGTTCGAACCAAGACCGTCCCACCAAGCCTGGCCATTGCCGTCGATGATTGCTCCTTTCTGGGCTGTGATGGTGACATCCGTACCGGCAACTTTGATCATGTCATAGTTTGCGTCTGCGTAGGCGAATGTTGTCGTTCCCGCGAATGTCACGACAGTGCCGGCCTTGAGCTTTGTCAGGTCGAGTGTTGTGTTACCAGGAACAGCGATGCCGTCAAGAGTAATGTGGGTGCAGGAAGATACAGCGGCAGCGACGGCAGAGTAAGAGGTAACGTGGCAGGGGTCGACAATCTTGGTGTGGGTTGTAGTCGGAGCGGCTGCGGCCACTGCCACCAGTCCAGACAACGACAGAGATTGAAGCGCGAAAGATCTCATGTTGATAAGGTTGAAAGAAGATGAAAGAGAGACCTGATAGGAGATGGGGTGAGGAAACAGTCTAGGGTATGCAGCTAACTTATACTTGGCCTTTATTGGGGATCAAATACATATGATCCCGAAGAGAGGGGGGATGGACGTCGTTCAGTACGTTAATTTCAACAAGCATCTGTAGGCGTCCAGTCCAAGACAAGACAAGCGAGAGCATTCATCAACGTGGCGGCTTAGTGTGCCCATGGGGACTCCACAAGCAAAGGCGAAGCGTTTCGGAAGAATTGCTTGATATTGCAGATCATCCTGGAGGATCTAAATTCTTCCGCCATCCAGAAGCTTTTGCTGACACAGAGATGCATACGGAAGGTTCAAGACTTCAAGTGTCCAGCGGGGAGGCTCCAGATCTGCAGACGGCAGAGAGCGGACCGCGAATGCGGAGTCTCTTCCTTATATCCGCAGGGCGGCGAGCTGCATGAAGGCCCCGAGAGCGAAACAGCATCACGAAGAGTTTGTAACAAGGTGTTGACGAAAGCAGGGGCTTGCTTTGACATGGAACTCTCGGCTCAAGAAGCAGTCATGCTTGAGCGGCGATCAGAGCAATAGATCGGACTCCCAGGACCACCAAAGCATCAATACATACTTAAGTTCTTCCTGACCATGACAAACCCGACAACAAAGACTGGAAGGAAAGAGACGGGCACAACAACGGGCCGGGCCTCGTATACAGTGCTGTATGATTAGGTAGCTCCTGCATGATTCACCTCGCGGCGGTATCAAGCCACAATGGGACACTCGGTACTTCACGTCAAGCGTTAGGATACTAGTGATAGATATGAGTGAGGCAAGGTGTGAGTCTCACAGTCATCGTCCCTGAAGAGGGTCTCCAGGTGAAGAGATAGGAACAACAGAAAGTAGGTAGGTGAGTAAGAAAGGAAGGAAACATGATGAATGCACGTGAGAGGCCCGTGCAGATGATGGAAGCACCTTTCACGTGAAAGCGATATAGATCACCAGCTCCCGTCTTGCGGCCACAACGATCAACACCCAGCTCTCAGTATAGCAGGGGACACAGCTTCAGTATCTCTATCTTTGGTTGCCACTGCCCCGATTCATTATCTGCGACGTCGCACTTCCGCCACGATCTACACCACAACATCTCAGCTTGGAGCCATCTACAACACACACCAACTTCAACACCGAGTCTTCGGATCAAGCTGCACTCGATGAGCCGACGCGAGTTCCCTTGGTCATACTAGGATGATGCCCTTCCCAACTCGAGCGCTCTCCCACAGATCAGAAGCGACAGCTTGCAGCCGCTCGAGTCGGCCAAGCCTGCCACAGACTCGTCACTACCTGCCGTCCCTGACATGATGGCGTCCGACAACCGTTCGTCCTGGTCCACTACTCCCTTTGGATGTGAGTGCGGCCGTGCGAACGCTCGTGCTTGCACATGCATGCGCAACTACAGTGCTGACACAACCCCTTCACAGACGAGTTCCCTTACCAACCCGAGAACCTCCCCTCAGGCCCGCCCCTGCTTGATCAAGACGAGTCTACCACTCTACAGAACTTCTTCAGCGATCCAGATCACTATGGAGGTCCGGACAACTTGCCCAATGCCTTCCTGGCCAACATGAACTCCTTGCCCGAATCAAGGCTTCAGCAGTACGACCAACTCAACGATCCTCAATGGATGTACCCTCTGGACAATCAGTCATATCCCATGTCGTACCCTTCTCAAGAGCAGCCCTTTCAATTTGCCAACTCAAACTACAACCAGCGGTCCTTCCAAGTGCCAAAAGATCCCAAGGATCTGCTTGCTCTCGTTGGCATTCCGGAAGCAAATGCATCAGCCGATGTACTTCATGCTGCCTCGACCTTGTTCTCATACCGAGCAAACCCCAACCAAGTTCTTGGTGCTACAAGCTTTCCTCAAGCAGTGACCCAGCAGCAGCCAGTCGCGCAGAACACAGCCCGCCATGCTTCGTTTCCCTTCTCGGTCGCCGCGACGACGAGCTCGACGGCGCAGCAGCACCCCTCAGCCAACGGTCACTTTCGTGCCTCGTTTGACAATTCGACAACAAACTCTCACTCACATCCTCACTCCCACACTTCCTCCTCTCACCAATCCAGCACTCCAATGTTCCACTTTGGCACAGACAACAACTTCCGCCAATCTGGTTACGCTGCTCCCTATCAGGATCTCGAAGCAAGCACCATCCAGCACGTCGAATTCGCGCGCAACATGGTCCACTCATCCAACGATGCCATGTCTTCTGTCGAAAACTCCGTCCCTCACACCCCCGATTTGAGCAGAGGTGTCCACAACTACTACCCTGCTAGCATGCAGGCTCTCGCCAGTCTGGCTGATCAGACCTCTACTGGCGAGTCTGACCAGCCCAAGGGCAAGAAGCGTCGCAAGTCCAAGCGCGAAGATGACCATGACTTTGACACATCCGTCACCTCCCCCGCCTTCCGCGTCAACAATTCCAGCCCTGATGGCGACAACACCATTGCTGATTCGGACGACAATGACCGCGAAGACAACATGCCCAAGTCTTCCATTAAGCGTCGCAGAGCTTCGTCAGGTGCCAACAGCAAGCTCGGTAGCATCGCTCGCAAAAACCTCACCGAAGATCAGAAGCGCAGCAACCACATTCGCTCCGAGCAGAAACGTCGCAACATCATCAAGCAAGGCTACGAAGATCTCAACGAACTCGTCCCCAATCTCAAGACTGGCGGCTTCAGCAAGAGTGCCGTCCTTACCGAAACTACACGCTTCCTTGAAGAGATCCACCTTGGTAACAACAGTATGGAGGCATACTTGCGCTCTCTGGCTGCCGAGAAGGGCGTGGCCTTTGAACTATAATCTTGAGCGGGCGTTCACGGAGTTCATCATCATGGCGTTTTGGGCGGCAATGGGCATCTTTACATTTCGGAAGCATGCTAGTGTCCCCTCATACCCCCATCTGTTTTCCCTCCCGTTTTCCTAGGCGCAGAGAAAGTCTGGCCTTCTTTTCTGTTTTGTTCTCATTGATGTTTTTCTGCTTTCTGCGAATCTGATGAATGATGCTCGAACTCACCGAGGACAAAGAGGTCACCAAGACAGCATTGCGAAAAGAAGCAATACTCTTTGTGTCTTTCTCTTTGTCCCTTTCACATGACGCAGGAACCCCGTCCACACCTTGTATCTACCTTCAACACACACAAACCCCACAAAAAAAAAACCATCTGAGATTGATACAGGAGTTTCATGGAAGGGGTAATCACCGTGTCAAATATGCATTGCGTCGGAGGAAAGTTTCTGTTTTTCTATACATACCTTTGCGATCCAGTGCAATTACGCTTCGAATGAGAAAGCCTTTTACTTGATTTATTTTTTCCGTTGTTGTGATCGTCCACAAGGCTTTTTCTGTACTTGATTCTACATTTGACACGAGCAAAGGGACACGACGATCACAGTTACGAGAGGTTACGAGTAGTTGAGATATCGAGAGCACACAAAGTGCTTCTTTGTTTTGATTTTTGTCATTATCCATGGAGCGAGGAGTGCCGGACTTCTCTATCCAATTCGTTTTGTAATATCCTGTTCTCCCGAAACCCAAACATTGTTTGATTGCTTTCATGCCTTGTCCCCGCTACGCTCTCCAGAAGCGCCTCTATCTTGCCCCTGCAGTGATAACAGTCGTGCTTGTAGTAGTGCTTTGATCGTTTGCGCCCAAACTGCTCGTGCTCATGAGTGTTATAGTGGTGATACTCGGCAGCTCAAAAGGACTAAGCGTGCTCGTGACGGTGATAGTGGGAGCCGGTTTGGTGACTGTGACAGGAGGCGAAGGAGTAATGGTCGTCGTGGAAAATGAAGTAGAGGCAGGAAGAGTAGTGCTGAAGTTCAGAGTTGTTGTAGACAGCAGAGTGGTTGTTTGCAGCAAAGTGGATGTAGTTGTAGAGATGGAGGTGATGGTAGTAGGCTGCTGCAAGAACTGCTGTTGAGGAAATGCTTGAGGTGCAGCTATTGGGATTGGAAGGGTGTTCCAGAGAGCAACCACGGTGTAGATGAAGAGGACGCTAGATTCGAAGAGCAAACCCAGGATCAGGAGGATGAGCAATGGTGTGGGGATGTAGATGCCGCCTCTGCGCTCTGGGTAGCTGGCAAAAACTTGAGGAGCGGCAGGTGGTGGGGGTGGAGGAGAAGTCTGAGGCTCGGGGTCTGGCGGTGAGAGTTGTGGTGGGTAGAGAGCCGAGTCGCGGTTGGACTCGAGATCCTTGTTGAGGTGTTTCTCGAAGGTTTGTTTGAAAGGCATGATTGGTGTATGTTAACTCTCGTTGAAGCTTCGAAGTTGGAAGAGATTGAAGGCCGATTAGGAAGTAGAAATACGTCCAGCGTATCGATGTGTGTTGTGTGGTCGTCTAAAAGCAGGAAACAGAAGAAGGGTGAAGGAAGCAAACTTGAAAGAGTGTTGGAAGAAAGACAAAGCCGATAACAATGAACAAGGTCTATTGCAGCATGAATGAATGTGATTGTGCCGATGTCAACAACAAAGCATGAATGGCTCTCAAAGAATAAGAAAGCAGGAAGCAGTAAAGTCTTATTGTCTGTGGAAGGACCTACACGCTTCTATTGTCTCATGTTGGCCAATGATAGGGGACCATTCATGAAGACGTGTTACTGTTAATCCACAATGGGCGGCTACGAAAGCAGACTGTTTGTCTTTGTTTCAAGTCGGCGAGCAGACTCGAGGGTTGGTGGAGTTTCGTTAGGCGCCGAGATGTTTGTGATGAATGTCTCGAAGCCTGGTGAGACTGGCTGTACATCGAAGCGCTGTGTTGGCGACCAGATGACCTCCGTGTACTTGTCAAATGATAGATCTTGGTAGACTGCCATATGTTGCGGCGAATTGTGGGAGTTCCCTTTGAGTTAATTGCTTGAAGCTGGCCAACATTTGGTTGCGGGCAGAAACGCGATGAACGGGCTATCTGGTGGAACCGAGTCGTTATACAGATGAGTCAAGGCACCAAGGCATGTACTACCACCAGCTCCCTCTCTTCCAACTCGAGGGGTCATCACAAAGAGGCCCTGTCTTGTGAGTCACTCTGCTGGTGGTGCCGCATAAGCCGATGGTAGGATCAAATGCACGAATTGCAGATCGAGTGGAATTATGCAGCGGCTCTTTCGACATCGAAGTTAGGACTGACCATGCCACGACGGTTTAGAGACTTTGAGAATATATGCATCGCTGATAGAACGGGACGAAGAACATCAACAAGAGTGTGATGAATGGCAGAACGTTTCAAAGGCCGACTGATGGAGGATGAACGATGGAGGGGCAGTCGCTATCGAAGAGCGGACGGAGCACGGTCCCCCGCCACTCCCGACCGAAAGTGGTGCTGAATGCCGGCCCTCTTTCTGTTTGACTCACGACAAGTTTCTTGACCACGTCAATTCCATTCGACTTGTAATTATATAAATTCAAGTCAATTGCACCTGTGTTTTCAAAAGGCAAAGACGCCGCCCATATCACACTCCCTTTCTTTCGCTCTCACAACCACCCAACATGGAGCACATCAAGAGAACATTCGCTACGGCCAAGAAGGAGAACAGAGTCGGTTCAGACCATGCGCACTCGAGTCTCGCAGTCGACTGACATTCATACAGCCTGCCTTGGTCACTTATGTCACTGCCGGGTTCCCTACCGCTGAAGAGACTCCCGACATCATGCTCGCCATGGAGGCTGGCGGTGCCGATATTATCGAACTCGGCATGCCCTTCACCGACCCCATTGCAGACGGTCCCACCATTCAAAAAGCAAACACACAAGCCCTGAAGAACGGCGTCAACATCATCTCCACAATCCAGATGGTCAGAGACGCAAGGAAAAGAGGTCTGCGTACGCCCGTCATGCTCATGGGCTACTACAACCCCGTTCTCAGCTACGGCGAGGACAAGATTCTGAAGGACTGCAAGGAGGCCGGCGTCAATGGCTTCATCATGGTCGACCTGCCGCCAGAGGAGGCTGTGCGTTTCCGCAACCACTGCACAAAGATTGGTCTCTCATACATTCCTCTCATCGCTCCCGCTACCTCAGAGAACCGCATGAAGCTGTTGTGCAAGATTGCCGACTCGTTCATCTACGTTGTTTCGCGCATGGGTGTCACTGGTGCCACCAGCTCTGTCAACACTGCTCTGCCTGAGCTGCTCGACCGCGTTCACAAATACTCTGGTGGTGTTGCTGCTGCTGTTGGCTTCGGTGTCAGCACCAGAGAGCACTATTTGAGCATCGGCAGCATGGCCGAGGGTGTTGTCATTGGCAGTCAGATCATTCAAACTCTTGCCGATGCTCCTGCTGGTCAGGGCGCTCAGGCCGTTGAGGATTACCTGGATGGCATTACTCAGCGCAGAGATATCATCAAGCAACAGACACGTGAGGGTGGTGTCCTGGAGACTAAGGAGATGGAAGACATTCCTGATGAGGTTCACGTTGACGGCGTTGTCAAGGACAAGGATACCCCCGATGGCCCTGGTCTAGCTGACCAGATCGAGGCCCTCAACACCGACGGGCCCATGGACTCAAATGCCATTCCTGCAAAGTTCGGACAATTTGGTGGCCAATACGTCCCTGAGTCGCTGATGGACTGCCTGCGCGAGCTGGAGGATGCTTTCCATGCTGCCATCAACGATGAGAAGTTCTGGGAAGAGTACCGCACACACTACGAATGGATGGGTCGCCCCGGTCACTTGCATATCGCCGAGCGCCTGACCGAGCATGCTGGTGGTGCCAACATCTGGTTGAAGCGTGAGGACTTGAACCACACCGGTTCGCACAAGATCAACAACGCTCTTGGACAGGTTCTCCTGGCCCGCCGCCTGGGCAAGACTGAGATTATCGCCGAGACTGGTGCTGGTCAACACGGTGTCGCCACTGCTACTGTCTGTGCCAAGTTCGGCATGAAGTGTACCGTCTACATGGGAGCCGAGGATGTTCGTCGCCAGGCTTTGAACGTCTTCCGTATCAAGCTTCTTGGTGCTCAGGTCATCGCTGTTGAAGCTGGTAGCCGTACCCTCCGTGACGCTGTCAACGAGGCCATGCGCGCCTGGGTCGTCAAGCTTGACACCACTCACTACATCATTGGCTCAGCCATCGGTCCTCATCCCTTCCCTACCATCGTCCGTACCTTCCAATCGGTTATTGGTCAAGAGACCAAGGACCAGATGATGGCCATGAAGGGCAAGCTTCCCGATGCCGTCGTCGCATGTGTCGGCGGTGGCTCAAACGCAGTAGGCATGTTCTACCCCTTCTCCAAAGATCCCAGCGTCAAGCTTCTTGGTGTTGAAGCTGGAGGTGATGGTGTTGATACTGACCGTCACTCTGCCACTCTGTCTGGCGGCACTCACGGTGTTCTCCACGGTGTACGCACCTACATTCTTCAAGACAAGCACGGTCAGATCTCTGACACTCACTCCGTCTCCGCTGGTCTCGATTACCCCGGTGTCGGTCCGGAGCTTGCAAACTGGAAGGATACCGACCGTGCCAAGTTCATCGCCGCTACCGATGCCGAAGCTTTCATCGGCTTCCGTCTGCTGTCACAACTCGAGGGTATCATTCCCGCACTCGAGACTTCACATGCCATTTTCGGCGCTGTCGAACTGGCCAAGACGATGAAGAAGGATGAGGATATCGTCATCTGTCTTTCCGGCCGTGGTGACAAGGATGTACAGAGTGTGGCTGAGGAGCTTCCCAAGATTGGTCCTAAGATCGACTGGGATCTGAGATTCTAGATTACACGATGATCTATGTCCCTTTCTTGCAATATTATAGAGACGAAAGTGATGGCGTAAAAAATTACCTATAGCGACGTGGAAATCAAAATTTTATGAGTACTGAACACATTACCTGTCTCCGCCTCAATGGCTACTACCCTCTCTGTGATTATCGAAGTGCACTACCTGCTTCCATGTCGTTCAGCGAGGATCAAAATCTGATTACCTTCCTCGTGCCTGTGTGCAAATGTGTAGAACTTTCAAAACACCTAACACTGGGCTCTGGAGCAGAGTCCTTGCTGTAACAGGGCACAATGATCATTGAACCAAAGAGCTTTCCCAGAGAGAGCCGAAGAGCATATGCTTCTCAGTGGATACTGTCTTATGTCTCGGAACTATTGTGCATCTCCATGGCTACAGGCGTTACATACTCTTGCGAACGGGAAGGCTACAGACTGGCGAACTGACCTCATACAGTATTCGAATCAATGCAGTGGATAACGGATATCCTGTGTTCATCGGTTCAGTCTGCGTCAACCAAGTGTCTTGTGATCTTATATATCCCAGATGGAAAAGTGCACTTCTGCTTGTTCTGTGACCATGGCAAGCACTCCCGCATTACGGAAAGCGTGGACTATCGCAAATTCTGCTCTGTAGCATTTGGCGAACAAGATCTGACCGTCGTGTTATACTCTGAAACTCTGCGTAATCGAAACCTAGATTTGTGATTCTCTTCCTGATAAATAATCAGGTATCTGTCCTTTGTGGTGTACAGTATGTAGGCTAGCTAGTCTTTGCAGGAGATTGTGGTTTACTGAAGCGGACTTTGGTTCTTATATAATTATACTGGTCGTATGCAACAACTTACCACATAGCGTACAACCGCCTGGTTTTTGTCTCTGTCTGATCTGCTTGTCATGATCGATAGTATTGCATCCTCGAAACATGTACATTTGCTACTGCCGTCGCAAGGGCTCTAGAAAATCGAGAGGCGTTTGGCGAAGCCTAACGCCCCTCGATACCATCCTCTGGCACTTCAAGGAGCCTTCCTGGTATCGTAAATGCTAAAAAAATGGTTGTTGTCACGGTTCGCATGTGTCGAGAGTTTGTGTTAGCCAGAAAGGGAAAGCACGTCTGGAAAGTAGTGAGTTTAGGTCTGAAGCCTGAGCCGACCACGATCTGAGTTTTATAAACTGCTAAATTGAGCTAAAAGTTGTTCTTCGGAACATTAGTCTATTTGAAACTATACAGAGAAGATTAGCATGGCCCCTGCACTAAGGATGGTGAGTTCGATCCCCAGCATGCTCAAAACTTTGACCTCTGCTAACACAAACTCTAGACACATGCAAACAAGTGACTTAAACCATTTTTTTAGCATTTACGATACCAGGAAGGCTCCTTGAAGTGCCAGAGAGTAATTTTGGAAAAGATGATGGTGTGAGGAAGTTGTTTTGATGATGGTTCGTGGATCTGGTGAACAGCACCACCAAGCTGTCAGCAAAGCTCGATCAGGCTGCGAATCTGCTTAGATCGAAGACCAACGCACCCTTCGTGCATGTGGCCATGCTAACTTCTCTGTATAGTTTCAAATAGACTAATGTTCCGAAGAACAACTTTTAGCTCAATCTAGCAGTTTATAAAACTCAGATCGTGGTCGGCGCTGCGCGGCTTCGATCTTCGGTCTTCAGCTATCGCTGAAGACCTCAGTCGAAACAGTTCATGTATTGCTTACGCATAACACAGAGCTGAGGGTATGAGAGCGTGAAAGATTCAAAGGTCGCTGCACTGACATCACGTTAGAAGTGTGTCGATAAAACGGTAATACGAACATACCCGACATATCAAACATCCTAATGCGACCAGGCGAGAATTGTTGCAGGATGAGAAACATGTTACGTGAAATGAGCGAGGGATTTGCTTTCCGATATCTTCTCTACTCGGCTCTTGTGGAAGAAGAGTGTTATAGCTAGACGTTTTCGGGTGCCAGGTCGGTGTGCAGTTCTATTCTCCTCTCTATGTGGAAGCTATGTCACGCAGAGTAGCTATAGAAATACACAGTCCTTCCAAAGAGCAGCAAGCATCCACTGAGAGTCGTGGTTTCTTCGACTCTCCATGGGATTATTTGATACCCGGTGACAACTCTGCATTCTGATAGCTACCATCATTACGGGATGATGATAGAAGATAAGATGCTCCTCACCTTTTCTCACGTATATTCACATACTATCAGAAGAGTAATCTTCAGACTGGAGAAGTTCCCAAAGAAGCCAAGAGTAAATTAGTTCTCAATGGTTATTAGCTGGTTCCTCAAGGTCATCGTGTACTCCCACAACTAGATACATGCGCCATGTATCTTTCCACAGGAGGATGCTATGAAATGGCAGACTAACCTACAGTATCAGAATCTGTGTGGTCCATAGCTGTTCTACTCCTTTATCAACATCTGGTATGCTCGTCCATCGTCTTACACCAGATTCGGTGCGTATTGGAGGGAGATATAGAGGGTAGAGATTGAGGTTGAATGAACCATTTGCGAGAGTGGAAGAAGAATAGCAACGTGAAATAGCACTATAGATAGAAAATATTGTTGGTGTCAAGGTTGATCTTTCCGAAGCTCATTTTGGCAAAATACAAAGCCGAACCTAATAAGATAGCAATGTAACGGTATAGTTAAAGCGATGTCTAGCACATAGTTGTGTGAATCGGTGTACTATGCATGTCACTTTCTTGTTATAATTGTGTTGGAGGCCAAATTTTGATATTTTCGAGCTGGTTTTACACTGTTGACCTCCTCGATAATCTTATTATACACAGCTTGTTCCATCGCCTTCTTTCAACCAATCATGTAGAAAGTGACAGAGAAGTCATCCTCACCTGAGCCCTCGTCCTGAGTGACGATCTCTTCAACCTCATCAGAGTTGTCCTGGGCGACCGTCTGCTCAGCCTCATCAAAGCCATGCTTGGTGACTGTTTGCTCGATCTCATCAGAGTTGTGCTGGGTGACGGGTTGCTCAACCTCGTCAGTATTGCCGTCGTGCTGGGTGACGGCCTCTTCAACGACCTGCTTCTTTGCACCAAAGACGCGGTACTCCACATGATCAGGGATGAGTTCTCTGACTGTAGTGCGCAACTCTTGGTCGTGGTTTAAGCGGCATCCCTTTCCCTCCAAGTACTTGCAATGGCCTTTTCTCACGAGACCGCCGCAGGTAACGATGTGCTCATGAGAGAACTCGCATCCCTCACGCGTGCAACCTCTCAGGCTGATACTGTTGGCGTGGCAGATCTTCTTCAAGGTACAATCCTCACCCAGAGGGCACTTCTTGCCGGAGTAGGTCAGGCTGAAAGGACAAAACTTGAGCAAAGGCTTCAGCTTATCATCTTCTGAAAAGTGGCTGATAACACTGTTGTTGACGCGATGACTCTCGGGCACGGGATCCCCAAGGTTGACCGAGGGATGAGACGAGTTGTCGTGATACAAATCGAGCGACGACTCAAGATCTTCCTTGTCCGACTGCTCCTGGCCGGTCACAAGCTCGTTGGCGACGGGAACTTGTTTATCAAAGAAGGAAAGCTCCTGGCAGCGGGGATGGCGCGAAAGGGTGATGCGGGGGATGGCCTTAGGGAAAGGTCGAAACTCGATCTGTGTCTTCACGTTCGAGCCGACGACAGCAGTAACGAGCTCAGGGTTCATGGCGGCAGTGGCAGGGCCAGAGGTGGAGTTGTTGACCACGGCCGGCTGAACAAAAGAAGCAGCAGGAGTGTAGTTGTTGACCACGGCCAACTGAACAGAGGAAGCAGCAGGAGTGGAAGACTTGGCCACGGCCTGGGCCTGCTGAACGGCGACAGGAAGGGTGGAAACGGTAGGACCAACTTGGATCTGCAGGGACTGCTGAACAGAAGACGCAGCAGGAATGGAGGTGTTGATCTCAGGCAGCCGGACAGCAGGAACGTTGGCGGGAACCGAAGGGCCATGCTGAGGAGCAGTGGCGTAAGGCGACTGGGTCTGTTGCTGAGCGAGAGCCTGAGCGTTCAAGTCCTGGAACGACTGACATAAGAGGTTGAACGAGTTGCACATAGTGATGAGCAACTGCTGCTGCCGCAGAAGCATATCGCTATGCGCCTGGGAGTTGGCCATGATACTGAAAGCCACTTCAGTCTTACGCAGGCAGAGCGATGCGCAGAACGGAAGTGGGATGTAAGAAGAAAAGAAGAAGATGACAAGAGTCGAGAAGCAAAGAGATGAAGCTGCAAAGGTAGAAGTGAAAGTGAGATGAAGCGATATTCGAGATGTATAGGACGAAAGCTCCGAGAGACGCGCGGACCAGGGTCTGCGGTGAAAGAGAAGGAAACAAGTGAGAGAGTAACAGTGCAAACTGAAGGTATTAAGTTGCTCCCACTGCATGTTGCTTTCCAAGCACGACAATCATTGTCTTGACTCTGCTGTAACTTCGATGCCTTTATGATTTACGGCCAGTGGGTTTTCAGCCACGCCCTTCCCTCGACGACCCAATCCATATCCAGGCCAACACTATCGTCATCAAACCCGTGTTCCGCTCCGGGGATGATTCTCTCATATACGGCTCCCTGAGCCTCCTGCACAAACTTTCTCGTGCCATCCATCGGTATGATGGTATCCTGCTCTCCATGGAACATCCATATGGGCGTCAGAGCTGCACCCTGCTCTTTGGTCCTCTTCAAGTTTTCGAGAGGAAAGAGACTCGAATCGTTACCGAGTATCTCAGTATACCGTCCTTCCAGCAATGTAGCAACAAACAAGTCCGGCTCTCCCTCCTGCGGAATCCTTATGGTGACTGGTTTTGCAGATTTTGCAGCCTTTTCGAGTTGCTGATCGAGCCAACCGTCCGGAAACGAAGGTGATTGGCCCCAAATTACTTTTTTGCCGGGTTCACTGTACCAAGCATCCTTGAGGTCGATCATGGGGTAATGTGCAATAACCGCTTTGACGCCTTTGTTTTCTCCCAGAAGGACGGATTGAACAGCCATGTATCCACCAGCGGACTCTCCTGTGACAAGGATGTTGGAGAGATCCGGCGTTGCCGTTGACTGGGAAAAAGAAGTCTTCAGGAAGGAGGCGAGGTTGGTATGAAGCCAGGTGTAGAAGTTGTGTAGGTCAGAGATAATGTCAAGGCCAGATGATTCGGGTAGCAGGCGGTAATCGGGAGTTACAATGATGGCGTTGTGTAGAGCTGCCAGATCAATGATCCTAGATGAGAAAGGCAGATGTCAGTAGGGCTTCTTCGCAGTATCATGATATCAACAACTATGGCACAAGCATCTCAGTGCCTCTATCATTCTTGTCTGCTAGAGTCTGCAACTTCCACACTTCTCCTGTAATAGTGAAGATCGACATGCACATCATGAAAGGCACAGTTCTTTTCGCGACCATGAATACACCCAAAGAGAACTGACAGGTCGCATCTCTGTGGATACTACTTTGTCCCTCAAGACTATCGTACAATGTTGTAGTAGGGACCAGGACCAAGACACCTTATTCTAAGAGAGACTCAAGAACAGATAAAAAACGTACCACTTTGGGAACCAAGGCTCATACACTCTGCCGCCATTGATCAATGCTCCACCATGCCATCTCACTAGCACGGGTAGTGTTTGTCCTTTCTCGGCACTCTTAGGCACGAACACACTGATTCCGATTGAAAGGCCGTCGGAAGTGTATGTTGTGTCCTCGCGATTGAAAGCGTGGAATTTGGTGGTGGACATTGAGTCGGCCATGTATAGGAGTTCTGCGATTGATGATGAAGCCCTGATGAAGTAGTGGTGTTGTTCAGGGAGTGGAGACAATTATAATAGCCAAATAAGTCGTTGGAAGTGTATCTGTTTAGGCTAAAGATTGGTTGTTAGCGGGTATTTCGGTACGGTCCTGTACCGAACTGATATTAGAAAATGCTATAACATAAGACACACGCGGAAGAACTTGGAAGAAAGAAGTCAAGAAGATAGTCAATTACACCAGTCGTCGATGCTTTAGCTAAAATTCCCAAGGGCTCGTTACCAAGAAAATAGACATGTATGGACATCAAATCATCAAGAGGCATCAAGGTTGAGCTTTCTACTCGCAGTAAGCAGTGTGCAAGAACAGACCGTCTGCTGCATCAATCTCAAGCTCGGTTCCCTGAGCAATGAAGAAGACATTGCCCTCGGACACGTCGTAGGACTTGCCCTCTGCGGTGAACTTGCCCTTGCCTTCGGTGACGAGCAAGATGCTGGGTCCATCAACAGCACCAAGAGTTTCCTTCTCACCCTTGCCGAGTCTCGATACAAGCATGTTGAACTCGCTCATAGGAGGTCTGTAGACCTGGGTCTTGCCGTTCTTGCTACGGTCGTAGGACTCCCCGCGCAGCATGCAAGCCTCGGGGTCGTGAGGCTTGAAGGTTAGAGTGGATGTGAAGAGATCGGCGGAGTTGCGCTCTGCACGAGGGCAGAAACCGGTGTTGAGGACGTTGTCGCTGCGAGCCATGCACTCAATGATATCACCAGCAAGGTAGGCGTGAATGCCGTCCGCGGGAATGTAGATACCCTCGCCGGCTTGGAGGACGAGGTAGTTCATGGTGACGAGGGCAACCAAGATACCGTTATCGGTCTTGTCGTACTGCTCAGCCAGACGGGGAATGAGCTCAGGGATGTAGGTGTCCTGACCGAACGCAGACTTGTCGAGTTTGGTCAATGCATCAACAACAGAGCTGACGGTCTTCTCGTCGGCCTTGAGCAGGGTGTTAACGGTCTTCTTGAGGACCTGGTCGTCAAATTTGCTGTGTTCCGGGACGAACTGCTTCAGAGGGTCGATCTTGAAGAGGGGCTCGATGCGGTCCAAAGGCTTGAAGCCACAGAAGGCTTCGAACTTGGACAGAGCGAGGGCAATCTCGGGCTTGTGGTTAGGATCGGTAAAGTTCTGGGGATCCTCCTTGTGCAGCTTGGCGGCGAGCTCCTTGTTGGGGTGTAGTTGCAGAGGAAGGGCCTTGGCAATAGAGAGGACCTTGGGCAGGAAAGGAAGGTTGGTGTGACCGTATTTGTTGATAACGTTCTTTCCAATGAGCTGTTCCGCGTTCTTGTCGATGACATCTTGTAGGTTCTCCATTGATGACTTTACATATGTGGGGAGAACAGGGTAGGTACCCATCCACCTGATGGTCGTCAGCATTGGGTTGCATGTCAGTTGCACGGGCGAACTTACATCTCAGCGTAGGCCTTGGAGTCATCGATCTTGAATTCCTTGTCGGCTTTCTCGCCATCCCAACCAGGAGTCTTTTCGCAAAGACGTGCTGAAATGGAATCACGGCCCTGCTTTCCCCAGGGGTATTGGTTGCAGCTGCAGCTGAGTTGAAGGACTGAATCGAGAGGCATTTTGTGTGTATGGTGTGATTTGATGTGAGTCTACGAGATGAGAGTAGAAGTAAGAGGCTCAACAGAAGTTCTCGAGTTCTCTCTCGAAGGATATGTTTTATTATGGAATCGCGCGGAGAGGTGACGACCTACTACGTCACGCTCACTCACCCTTCTCGGCGAACCTACCACGGTCCTACTTCGTACTGTCATTTTGTGTGGGACTTGAGGTCTTGGGACTTGGTCTACAATCCATAACCGAATGCAAACTCTCATGCATCGTGGTTGATTCGACCATATATCATGAGTGTGTGCCTATGCCGAGCGCGCTGTTGCTTGTAACGCAGCAATGAGACAGGAGCTCTCTCCGAAGCTTCGGCCTGGGAGTCTCAAATGGTAAGTCCTATACGGGTATTTGGTACTTGTACCTCCGTTCGCAAGCCAGAGAGAATTTGAAAGACAGAAAAGTGACCCACTCTCATCAGCTCATCCGATCGGATCGAGTCGAATGCTGAGGTATATGCTGAAGCTGACAAGATGCAAGATTAGAAGCCAGTAGAAGGATTGGAGGGCATACAGCGCCAAGCACTAGCCCTATACTTTTTGAGGTAGAACGGAGGTCCGAGAGAAGAAGGCCGTTGATCAGACAGAGAACATGTCGGCAGTGAACCGTCTTGCATAAGCTAGATGTTGCTGTCGTTCGAGGTGAAGATGTAAGCAACTCTAGGATGTGCACGACACAGCCAGACAGAGTTTGCAGAAAGGGCAAGCCAGGGGCATGTTGTTGAGAGTAGACGAGCAACCGTCGAGGCGCCAAGGAGATTATAGAGGGCGCAAATGGACACTTTATGCTTCCAGCCCTGTTTATAGAAACTGCCATCAACACCCATCGAAACATTCCCGTCAGACATAGCCACGTCCTGACCCGACTTCCTACCGTCCTTCTGGTCGCATTGCTGGAAGCCCACTGCGAATTGAGTTATCGAGCGACCACACGATGCAGCCATAAGAGCAGGGATACTGTCGTTTACTACCCTGGCTGCTGCTCCTTTTTGACCATCTCCCCACTCTCGACAAAGCCCACGAGGCATACCAAAGCACACGACCTCGAACGACCTTGACGACACACGCTTCCCTACCGCACATCCAAGATGCATTTCGCATTCCCACCTCGCAAAACGTCACATCCCCCGCCGTATGCGGCGCGCTCAACCCGCCCAGGCTTCTTGCGCTACACTCAGCTCCGGAATCTGCTTATCCTAGCTGTCGGTGCTGTTGTGACGATATACCTGCTCTCTGGCCTGTTCTCAGACTCCAGCAGTGTATCAATACCGGCCGGCACTCCCAAGGCTGTCGTCGTCACCACCCTCGACCCATCGCTGAGCGAATCCTACAAAGCTGCCATCAAGGCCAACCGAAAGCACTATGCCGCTAAGCACTGTAGGTATTCTTGCGATTCCGATGGAATGATTATCGTATGCTAACACGCTTCGATTCAGCTTATGCAGCTTTCTTCCCCAACACGACCGACTATCCCCTCGGTGACAACCCTACCTCATGGTCACTCGTACCTGCTATGCGCCACGCCATGGCTCTCTATCCCCACACTCCCTACATCTTCTACCTCACCAGCACAGCTCTGATCATGAACCCCTCTTTGTCAATCGAGGAGCACATTATGGAGCCTCGCCGTCTCGAGTCTCTCATGCTGGTCGACAAGCCAGTCGTCCCTCCGGATTCCGTCATCAAGACTTTCTCTCACCTCAAGGGTGATCGCATCGATTTCGTCCTGTCGCAGGACAACGAAGGCCTGGCTGGTGGTAGCATGGTCATCAGAGCAGGAGAATGGGCAAAGTTTTTCCTCGACTCTTGGTTCGACCCCCTATACCGCAGCTACAACTTCCAGAAGGCTGAAGCTCACGCCCTTGAGCACATCGTCCAGTGTGTACACCCCGAGCCTTCTCATAAGTGCTTCGGCAATGCTAACAGAACTCCCACAGATGGCACGGCACAATCCTGGCCAAGCTAGCACTCGTACCTCAACGCATCCTGAACTCATACACACAAGGCCCAGCCGAGGGCATCTACAACGAAGGCGATTTTGTTGCAAACTTCCACGGCTGCATCCGCGACTCGAAACGCAACTGCGAGGCAGAGATGCAACCACTCCTCACCAGATGGAGAGAGATCACCGATCGCGAGCGATGAGCAAGAAAGTAAGAGAAGTCTGCGATGACACAATACATGGTTTATGGTGCAAAGGTTGGAGTCAACAATCAGAAAGAGAAGTATAGAATTTTATAAGATGTGGGCAAAGCATATTTCAGCGGCCTGGTATATTCGAAGAGGTCATGTATGTTCGGGGCTGAAGTTGTTTCGATTGATGTAGGGCAAGAGCCGACTTTCCAAACGCATGTCAATATTATTATTTGCCAGAAGCAAGACAAAATATGACCTTTTTATATCACTACATTCAGCATGCGGCTCACCAATTTCATCCTAACATCGTCCTACGGCTTCAGGTAGATGGCGAGCATTCAGCATTGAAGAGCCTTGGGTATCGATCGTCAGCGAGAAAGCTGACCTTATGGCTGTCGGAGGGAGGAAGAAGAAAGGCAGATTGTGAGCCCAGAAGTCTGTTGTATCAGGGCTCGGAGAGGGAGTAAAAAAGAAATCTAGGCATCGAGATGAAAAGAATCAAAAGGAGGGAACGGTGAAGAATCTCAAAGGCAAGGGGAAATCTTGATATCAGAGTCATTGCGTCGATGACCCAGAGCAAGGATGAAGAGTAAATAGGAGAGAAAGGCCTGTGTAGAGTTGTAGGGATCAGGGCTATAGATCTGGTAATCTTACTTCGAGCAAGCCATCGGTAACAGGAAAACATTATTGCCATCGTTCCGCAAGAAAATTAGCTAACAAAGAGAGGGACGGTGCTATGCAAATCAGGCGGTAAACAGAGAGCGCAGTGGAGAGGTAAAGATGACGGAAGCAGTGATAGCGAGGGCCGAAGAATGTGTAGAGTGCCAGAAAAGGGGGGTAATGTACATGTCTGGCCAAAATCATGTCTCTTGTTGACCTCAGATTGATGGTTGTGCGTGTGGTATTGAATTCATGACTTTTTGTCTCATTGATGTGTAGATTGTGTCTCCTCTCTTTCTTTGCATTTGTTTACTTGACCATCTACTCGTCATCATCGTGGTAGAATCTTCTCAGTAGACGCTCGACGACCTTGAACTCCTTCTTTGCTTGTGCGATGGAGACTTTCAGGTTGTCGAGGCAGACTTCGGCATCAGGCTCGTCGCGTGTGCCGGTTTCGTCCTTGTGTGCGCCGTAGTGCTGGATCTTTTCGCAGTGATCCTTGACCTTGGTCAGACCGAGTGTTGCGCTACTACCCTTGAGGAAGTGACCGAGGGCACTGAGTTGGGCGAGGTCCTTCTTCTCACTGTTGTGAATCGCGTCAGCTTAGATTCATGCGTGTGTACGCCACTCATAGGCAGAGGATCAAGAAGACACGCACATGTTCTCATCCATCTTGTCGAATGTGCTGTCGGCTTGCTGGAAGAAATCGAAGACGATACTCCTGCTGAATTCTCTCTCATCTTCATCGTCGTCCATTTCGAGGATCTGCTCAAAGGTTGCGACATCGATGTTGTCGCCAAAGTCGCCAAGGCCGATGGGACCGTCCTCGCTCTATTCGCCTATGTATTAGCCCCGAACTTCAGCAGAATGACTCGTGTTGCGGCCATGTACCTTGACTTCAGCTGCAGGCATTTTGGTGTGTCCTGATAGAGGTTATTGGGGTGGGAAGAAGTGAAGTTGGTGCGTTCGCTGGGTCGAGATTATGATGTTCGGGCGAGTCGCGTGGCGAGATTATTCAGCTGTTGGTTCTGTTGATCGCCTGACGGGGTCGAGTGGTCCAAAAACTAGATCTTTGAGATGGCAAGGTCACGAGGAAGCTGAGTAGACGATGCTGTTCGAAGGGCGGTCGAGGCGTTTCCTGTTCAAATTCTGCACGGACGAATGACGTTTAGGAGGAGGTGGGTAGAGAGCTCCTGGCAGCTGAAGAGGCAGAAGACGCAAAGAGGTCGTGAGTCGTCAGGGAACCAACACGCAGGGGAGATGGAAGTCGGAAGGGGGGCTAGCAGGATGGGAAAAGGAATGGAGGAACGAGGAGTGCGTGTATGAGCATGTTCGGATTACAAGTCGAAGCCGTGCCCACGCCAGACCAACGCTTCAAACCCAGTAGTGCCATGGTGGGGTTTCCCTCGGCCAACTCAGAAAGATTTAACGAGTCTCTGCAAGCGCTGAACACCACAACACCCGCCATTGCCGTTTCTGCCATCCCTGATTTCCTGCTTTATGCCTGGTATCTAATCAAGTAGCTGGCCGCCTCGCAGACAATACAAACAAAGCCCTGATGAGCTTTCCATCTGGCATCCCCATCTGCTCCTTCCCCTCCTCTATCTAACATGTTCGTACTACCGCAGAATGCTTGGAACCCAAGACTCATACCAGTCTTCTGGAGATGCTCATTTCTCTTTTGATCACAGAACCGATCACGGTTTCCTCTCCGCCCTGTCTCCTAACCGGAGGATTAACTATGACGTTCTCGTGTTCTCATTCTTGAGTCACCCTGAAGCTCTTCATCATTTGAATGTCTATCTTTACTCATCTCGTGGTGTCTGTTATCTAAGCTGTCAGGCCTTTCCGACTAGCCAGAAGTAACAGGAGCAGCCCATCTCCTTTCGTGTCGTTCGAGAAAGAACGTCTCTTCGTCTTCTCGGCAGTTTGGCCCAAAGAAGAGGAAAGTAAAGACGCCAACTTTCAAGCCACATGGCCACCACCACTTTAGCGTCAGAGAATTATGATGTAATCCTTGTAAACGACGACCCTGTCTTTCTTTTGGATGAGGCTCTTCAATCACTTCTGTGGTTGGCCGATGGGTAGACAATTCTTCCACACTTGGTACACTTTCTTCTCCGTTTCTTAAGACACGTTCTGTTCGATATAGGTTTATTCCACGTTACGATCGACCGGTGATTCTTATTTCTTCATCTCGCGAGACAGGGATGTCTCTCTTTCTCCACCGTTGAGCAATCCGCGGTGTGCAAAGCGAAACCCAGAAGACTTCTTGACCCTAAGCGTGCCGAATCCGGAACTACTTCTGCGCCACAGCTGCCACGCGATCATGCTCTATCCACAACCAGACACCTGACGATCGCAAGATTGCAATCTCAGGGGTTGTTTCGGAAAGAGCCTCGTGTGTTGCGACAGCTTTCGCTTCGTCTGCATGCTGTCATGACACAGGTTTGACACCCGGGGCACGTAAACAAACACCTCCATCGTGCTCCTATCATTGTGGACTGGGATAAATACTCTTCATGGGTCTAAATTTTGTTCTACAACTCTCATTTTCCATATCCTACATTACATACTTCGTCAAAAGGCAAACATTTCAATTTTGATCTAACCGGTAACCTTGAAGATGGACTCGGCAAGACGCTTGACGTTGGCAGAAGTGATACCAGCGACGGAAATTCTACCGTCCTTGGTGGCGTAGACGCTGTGCTCCTTGGCCAGAGCATCCATCTGCTCAGGCTTGAGACCGGTGTAGGCGAACATGCCGATCTGGCTGGTGATGTGGCTCCAGTCGTGCTTGCTGCCGAGCTTCTCGAGGTTCTCCTTGAGGAGAGCACGCATGGTGATGATACGGTCAGCCATACCCTTGACCTCACCCAACCATTGCTTGTTGAGCTCGGGGTCGTTCAAGATGGTGGAGGCGACACGGGCACCGTGGACGGGAGGGTTGGAGTAAAGAGGGCGGACCAGGATCTTGATCTGGGAGTCGACACGCTTCTTCTCGTCGGCATCGGCGCAGACGATGGAGAAGGCACCAACACGCTCACCGTAGAGACCCTAGAGAGTATCAGTATGCGCGCATCATTGTTCAGGTAATCAGATAGACTGACCATGTTCTTGGCGAAACTCTGGCAGAGCGAGATGTTGTGGCCCTCCTTGATGAAGTGGCGAATGGGGAAGGCATCCTGGTCAGTGTTTCCACTGGCGAAGCCTTGGTAGGCCATATCGAAGAAGGGGTAGTGGCCGTTCTCCTTGACAACGTCGCTCAGAGCGCGCCATTGCTCCTCGGTAGGGTCGACACCAGTGGGGTTGTGAGCGCAAGCGTGGAGAAGGACAATGCTGCCCTTGGGCATGTTCTTGATGTCCTCGACCATACCCTCGAAGTCGAGACCGATGGTGTCCTTGTTGTAGTAGCGGTACTTCTCGACCTTGAGGCCCGAGTCCTTGAAGACAGCATTGTGGTTGGCCCAACTGGGGTTGGGGATGTAGATGGTCTTGTCGCCGGGGTAGAAGCGCTCGAGGAAAGCACCACCGATTCTGAGGGCACCAGTACCAGAGATGGACTGGGTGATGACGATTCTGCCCTCCTTAAGAGGTGCAGAGTCGGGACCATATGCGAGGACGGCGGCGGCCTTGGTGAAGTCGGGTACACCAGTAATGCCAGCGTATTCCTTGTCAAGGTTCTTCTTGACGACTCTTTGCTCGGCCTCCTTCACCGAGGGAAGGACGTAGGGCTTGCCCTGGTCGTCACGGTATGCGCCAACACCTTGAATTGGTCAGATGTTGTCTCTTGTTGATGGTGCAGCTAGGTCGTACCAAGGTTGATCTTCTCGGGGTGGCTGTCAGCCTTGAAGGCCTCGGTGATACCAAGAATGGCCTGGATGATTAGTTTACTGTGAACCGAGTGGTATTGTGACAGCGCTTACATCCTAGATCTCTGTCAGTATGTGTCTATTCCACAAGATGTTATGCGACTAACGGGAGGTCCCTGTGGCACTTGCGACCAGGCCGAGGCGGCTCTGATGCTGGACTGCAACTGCAGGCGAAGCTTGGAAGCTTGAGCAGAAGCTCTCAAAGCAGTTCTAGATCCTGAAAGCATCTTGTCTATGTATGGAGGAGATGAATGACGGCTGAGGAGAAAAAGAAGTGTGTGACTCCCAAAGTTAAACACGCCAGCGATGGTCGTTCTGAATCCTGGAGACGAGAGCTGGGGCAATGACGGCTTCCGGTCTTGGCCGCGGTATCGGCCCTATCCGTATGGCATGGTTAAACACCTGAGGACCGATTTTAACCGAGTACCAAACCTCATTCGTATCGACAACGACCATGTGTTCGACATTGCTCGGTAGATCGTTTTTCGTGGTGTAGATGAGAGCCAGGCTTCTCCAATACATCGGGCTTGGCGAGAGAGAGCGCCTCCTACAGAACCTCTGCCGGGAAGGCAACCAACCTCTGCTTCCTCATCATCATCACCAACCTGGGTTTCAGTATTTCCATATAGTCTCAGGTCTAGTCCATGTGAAGCTTGCCCTCTTCTACCGGGTCTGGTATCTTGCCAGGAAAAACAACCATCAAGCTGTTCTCCAAACTCATCGAGAACCTGGTACCACTCAAGGAACATGCATTGACCGAAATCCTGTCACATCGCTCAACAAGGGAAACACGATGATTGCAGAAACTCTGTGTCGAGTTCTACCCCGTTCGGCTCTCTACACCTTGTTTCTCCAGCCAACTGTAACATTCTAGCTGTAGTGTTGCTCGACAATCGGTGAAGGGGGTAACATCCCCTAAGAAGTGTCATACAGGATTGATTATACCTTTGACCATGCTCCAACCGGCCAAACTATTATGCACTGCTCTACGGCCTCAATTATCAGCAGAGCTCATAATGGAAAACTAGACGGTCAAGAATTGTGATACACCTCACAGTGAAGTGGTTCTCCGATTCCACTCTTTCACTTTCAGCCAACCCAAAATCCCCATACAGTCACTCCACTGCTATTGTCGTCCTCACACGCCATTGAGTAGCTATTCACTAGCTATTGATTATTCATGACAATAACCACGACAATAGCAAGTGATTAAAATAAAACTCTCTTCCAAGTTCTTCGTTTCTCCTTTTCCTTTCGATCAATACCATCCCAAATTCTTCATCCTATCCCTTTCTTGCAATACTTCTACTTCAGAACCGATTGTCACACAGCGCTACTTCATCTTACGCAACAATCCAACAAACCACCAACATGTCTTCTGCAGCACCCACCATCGTCTTCCTGACCGCCGAGGATCTCGAGAAGATGCTCGTTTGCATCAAGTCCGATACCCTCAAGGAAAAGCTTTACTGCTATCAACAACCCCCACGGTGCCACCCTCACGACCGCCAGCCTCAACTCTACGCAGCGTCTTCTCGACATGTTCGAGGGCGATGCACAGAAGTTACTGTCCCTCTACCTCAAGGACCCTACCCAATCCGTCAACTTCAACGATATCAAGTCCATCCCTTTGAAGCGTGGTCAACGTAGAGAAGTCCACAATCTCATCCGTCAAGTTTCAAAGGACAAACTTGACTCTGATCTCGACAGCGAGACCTCTCGCATCCAAGTCTTTGTCAGAAACACTGCAATCCAGAACCACAAGCAAGAGAAGCAACGCCAGCAGAAGCCTCAGCAGAAGCCTCAGCAAAAGGCTCAGCAGAACACTCAGCAGAACACTCAACAGAACAGACCATCTGCCAGAGCAGCTCCATACCGCAACACCAAGAACAACCGCAAGGCTGCTTCTCGTAACAAGTTGGCCACCAGAGGTGTCGCTGCCACTCGTACACCAGCTTCAACCCACATGACTGTTGAGCAGTTGGCTCAAAAGTTCGCTCCCAAAGACCAGTCTACTCAGTCCACGACACAGAACGAAGCAACTCAAACTCCTGCGTCAAACGAAACCACTCAACCCTCAGCACAAACCGAAGCCGCCCCGGTCGAGGCTCATCCTGAGCATGTCGATGCACCTCCCGTCGAATTCAGAACCATTGAGCTCCACAACGCTCGTATCCATGAAACTTTCAAGCTTCGTGTTCCCAAGAATGTGGAGCCGGAGTTGAGTGCTGAGGAGATTGCTGAGCGTGCAGAGGCCAGAAAAAATGTGGTTCCTCCTCACATGCGTGGTGCTGCATCTGAGATCCAGGAAGAGGATGTGATAGAGTGGTAGATGACAGGCTGGTGGCGTTTCGTCTTTTTCTTCGTTGCTTTGATTGTTTTTTTCTTTCGTCGTAATTGGGTGGGGAGTCTCGCTTTCTTGTTATTTGTTTCTTGATGTTCATAGAGCACGATGATTTTCAGTGTTCAGATCTTGCAAATCAAAATTTCTTCTCTATAACTCTTCCAAATTCACACGTCTCTTGCTGCTCCTCTCGATCTTTGTATACCGTTAGGATCGACTGCCTAGATTTCCCGAATAGCTACTTCTTTGTAAGCCTCGCCGACCACTTTTCCCGTTTCAGAAAGCTGTTTCTTGACACCCATCTCACAGATAGCAATCTTCGAGATAGGAATGTCAGAAGCCCAGATGTAAGATTCATAGATCGAAAGAAGGGATGTGGCGTCCAGATACAACGAAGACTTTGCTGAAGGACCATGGCCCGAGTCGGGTGTATTGGCTTGTAGACCGTCTTCCTTGTTTTCGGTCGCATTCGTCGATGGTGGCAGATCGGATTCCGAAGCCTTGACTCCAGCGTCCTTTGCTTGTGCTGCTTCAGACGTTGGTTTCTTGTTCTTCTTGCGCCCCTTTATGTAGATTGTGTTTACGATCGTAGCGTGGAGTCTTAGTGGCCGTGTATCAGGGACTAGTATACCAGCATCGGTAAAGGTTTTGCGCAGAGCTTGACATAGAGGCTGCAGCCGATTCGTTTGATCGTGAGGACGGATGTAGAGGATACTCGTTTTTGTGGGCGACTGCATTGGTTCCAATCCTTCGAGGGACAGTGTCAACGGCAGAGATTTTAGGTCAGGTGTTGTCACTGCCGTCGTAGATTGGTCTGCGTCCAAGGATGTCGGTGGTGCTGGGTTAGGAGTTGTAGTAGAGGTGTCTGTGGTATTGAGTTGGGTTGTTGCAGGAGATGATGCTTCTTGGAGCAGACTGCCTAGATCTAGAGATTGGAGCAGCGTAGTTGCTTGAGCTAATTTTGCTTGGTCCAGGCTCATGACTCCGAGTGTTAGATGTAACGAGCCCAATGGCCTGATGGCATCGGGGTGTAATGTGGACACATTGCTTTCATCCGCTGTTCCTACTTCTTGCGAGGATTGAACCGGAACAGCAGAACAAACGTGCTCCTTGAACTTCCCAATACTGACTTCTAGTTGGGACTGAGAGACGGAGTTTACAAGAGGAATGCAAAGGAAATGTGTAAGAGCAGGCTTCTTAGGTGCAATCGGCTTTTTCTTGGTCGCTGTCTTGTTGTGCCGGCCCATGGTATGGAAGGAACTATGAGAACAGATCTCTGCAAAACAGATCTGGGTAGAACGAGAGCGGGTTCTCAGAAGCATTCAAGTGGACGTGAAGCAAAATCAGCAGGGAGACTATGAT
>Ga0058697_10000211_pt1 | contig 28113 bp, 26 predicted proteins | sample AgamicAsMae_FD_66619 | JGI IMG/M metagenome (GOLD analysis project Ga0058697, IMG submission 66619) | Agave microbial communities from Guanajuato, Mexico - As.Ma.e | ecosystem: Host-associated > Plants > Phyllosphere > Phylloplane/Leaf | place: Guanajuato, Mexico | collected 2012-06-04
GCACAAGAACTTTCCGATTCGGAAATACTCTCGAGGCCACGAACACAACTAAAGCTACCAAAACATCAAAGGATCTCACAACGCTGAAGTCGAAGCCGAAGCCAGTCTGGAAGGTCGATTCAGATGATGTCAAGTCGTCATCTCGCACGAATGAGCGAGTCGACACATCGACCATGTCTCCGTCGACCAAGCCACGCCAGCCAGTGCAGGACAATACTCAGCGTTCGAAGCCTCTGACCACAGAGGACGGCGAGCAGAGTCTCTATAATCAACTGTTTGCATCGCCTGAAAGCCCTGTCGACGAGTCTTCCTCAAGCCAAATCTTCAACCCCGTCAAGACAGATGCCAGCCTAACCCACCTCACATCGACCGGCGAGGCTCATATGGTCGACGTCGGCCAGAAAGATTCGTCTGAGCGAGTCGCAGTAGCTGTCGGGTTCGTGCACTTCACCAATCCAGAGCCGTACAGACTGATCACAGAGAATCTTAACAAGAAAGGCGATGTCCTCGGTGTGGCACGCATCGCTGGCATTATGGCGGCCAAAAGATGCTCGGATATCATCCCCCTCTGCCATCCCATACCCATCACGAAGATTACGGTAGACGTCGGAACCCTCTCATCCAAGAATGCCTTTAAAACGGTGGTGAGAAGAAATGGTATCAAATATGGCGTGATCTCAGTGGAAGCTCGAGTTCACACTCGCGGACAGACCGGCGTGGAAATGGAGGCCCTCACTGCTGTCTCAGCCGCTTGTCTGACGGTCTACGACATGTGCAAGGCTGTTGACAAAGCCATGTACATCTCTGGAACGCGCGTGGTGTACAAAGCGGGAGGCAGGTCCGGTGTCTTCCTCAACGACAAATACAAAGACCATCCTGTCAACGAAAAGTTCATCAAAACGGACTGAGAGCAGCATGATGATGAGATCAAGAGGCCCTCCGTCCGACCCTGTATCTTATGATTGACCAGGCAAATATGCTCGACCAGTTCGTCAAGGAAGTAAGGATATAAGGTAATGAACATATCAATCATCGTCCTGCCTTCCAGATCGCCAATCCAATTACACATACAGTGCTGTTGACGAATTCCATGCAAACCTTACCTGAATAAACACAATTCATTGACCTTGTTACAACGACGCCTCTTTGATGTGAAATAGCATTTGCGGCGACGACACATCGCAATGAACTCTTGCACATTGCTACCGAGCGTTCTCCACTCTTTTTTAATATGTCCAACGTTTCGACTCTATCTGATCACCTACTTACTTGTCGAGGGGACTTGGCCGAGACTGTTGCCTCTACGAGAGTTGTATACAGCATTTTGCTCAAAAGGGCTAGAAAAGAGCCTTGCAAGTCATGTGCAGAAGCAGATGTGGGAAGGTGCAAGCGGTGTTGAGAATTGTTGTTGGAAACGGATGCAGGACGTGAGTGGAGCTTGTAGAGAACGCCGTCAGAAGACCGTTGAGAATCTTCGTTGGCAACAACATCAGCAGCTAAGTACGACCCCTATTATGTGTAGCTGACAGGAGAGAAAGCAAAAGAATGACTTCTTCCTAAGCGTCCTTGGTAGAGCATTGTCGAATATAAGCACAAGAATAAGACTCTGGTAACATTCGATCATCTAGCTAGCAATTACCGAAACGCTGTAATAGCTCGTTCAAAAACAAACACATTGATCATGACTTCATGCGTATTTACCCTTCAGATCGCGCTGCGATGCGGGTTGACCTGCGATCGACTCTCCAACACCACTCTCATATGCTGGTGGGCCGCTTTGCATACCGTAGCCCTCAACGCTGCCAATGTTGCCATAACCAGGGCCTTGGGGAGGTTGTCCGTCACTCTTGAGACCGGCTTTTCTCATATCCTCATCTTCGACCACTCCACCGTCTCCTCCACCAACGATGACTTGGCCACCGTTGCGCACCTTGCCAACGACCATTCCTTTGGCGACTGACTTCAGGACGGCACGGCGAGAGACACCTGTCACGTCGATATAGACGAGACCGACGTTCTTGACACCACCAGCGAGACTGGATGTGATAGATCCGGCTTCTGCGCCATAGCGGTGACCGACGACGGTTGTTGCAGCAGAACCACTCTGTTCGAGCAGGTGCTTGCCACTGGTGGCTAGACCGTCGGCAATGGTGGAGAAGGCGATCATGCTTCTGTTGAGCAGGCCAGGCTTGTACTCGTCTTTGGCAAGAGGCTTGCCGTTGGCATCGTATCCTTTCTTGTAGCGTTCCTCGTTCTTGCCGCCAAATCTGGCACCAATGTTCTGTGCGTACTTGGATGCCTGACCAACAGTCTTTGCAGACATACCGGCGGCACTGTTGGTGAATGCATTGATCTTACGGACACGCTCATGGGCAGCAGGGCTGAACTCCATGGGCTTAGCGGCGGGCTTGACCTTCTGGGTGAAGTTCTCAGCACCAGCGGTCAAGATGTTACCGAGACGGCTGCTCGAGGTGACGATGAAGCGAGAGGCAGTCGCGGCGTTCTGGACCATGCCGCTGTCTTTGTATGCTGGGTGACGGGCCATCTGTAGGTACTCTTCACTGATAGGCATAACGCTGATGCGTTTTCCGTCGGCCGAGATTTCGAGTTCAACAGGATCTGTGCAAGAGTGGTCAGCAGAGGGATAGGAGGAGACATGGACAGGAGCATACTCTTTGTTCCTTGGTTCAAGGACGAGTCCTCGACGATATGAGCGTCACCGGCCAGTTCGCCGATAATGCTGCCATTGTCCTCGTCGATGAGAACAACCTGGCCGTGTCCAGAACCCTTGACATCGTGGTATTTACCACCGGGAGCGTAGTCCCTGGGGTTGTACTGTTCCAAAGGACGAGAGGGCTTTGGTGGAGCAGCACGCTCAAGGAAAGCAGTACATTGTGCGAGGATGGTCTCGAATGTGTCGTGGTCCTCGGGCGAGATGTTCTTGTCGAATGTGATGCGAGTAAAGATACCGCTGTCGGCACCCAGGTCCCAGCGAGGGATCAGGTACGAGTGGGGAGGCTGGTGGTAGACTTGGGTGGTGGCCGGCATGGGCAGATCCAGCTCGGGAGGGAGGTTCAGGTGCAGGTAGAAGTCGTTTTCGGGAATCTCGTTCTGTGGGATGGTCGACGACAGGTCTGAGAAGGGCGACGAGGTGGGCACCATCAACAGAGACAGCGTCTGGGGGCCCGACGAGGTCAGGTCCTGCTCCTCTCCACCCTGGATGTGGTATGCCTTGACATTGGCGATGGTGTACAGAAGCTTGGGGTCGTGGTGTCCTGCCATGGTTGCCTGTCGTGTCTATGGTCTGAATGGTCCAAAGGAATCAGCGACCAGCTATGGCGGGGACAAGGTGACTTTAACATGGCCCATTCTTGTTTCGTGCATAAACCCACATCGTCATCGCTCTTTGGAGGGGGCTATGCTGCTCTGCGCCACACTGTGGCTGGTTGCTTCTCCAAGAGTTCCCAACTTGTGGCACCGGAGCCCGGTCCAAGTGTGGGGGAGCAAATCAGAAGCCTCTGCCACCGCCTGAAGAACGCCTTTCGTTTTCATCCTTGTCCCTGCATCTTTGACCGACCATCACTGTATCTCCACTGCACCGCACTCATCCCCACGCAACGTTGACACCTCGCCCATCGTGCATCTATCTGCACATTCCCATCACCGCACTTGCATGAATAGGGACCTGCCTTATGGCTTACGATACCTCGCCCGATCCGCCCCAAAGCTACTAAGACGTCGACCAGACAAGTAGATACTCGATACACTTTACTCATATAAACTTCCAATACATCCTCGAATCTCAATGCTGGGCCGACGTCTTAAGTTGCGCTTTGCTCGTCCTCTCCGAGCCATCCGTCGCGCTCTGCCTCCGGTCAATTTCATCACTCTGCATTATGCCTACTTTATATTCACCTGTCTGTTGGCCGCTGTCATCTTCTGGGCCTCTTCAACTACTACCCATGTAGATTTTACTGACGCCTTGTTCCTATGTGTCAGTGCCATGACTGAAGCGTAAGTCGATCAACTTTCCAAGCTTTCCTGCTTCATTTGACTGACCCAGTACACCACAGCGGCCTGAATACTGTTAACCTGAGCGAGCTCAATACCTGGCAGCAGATTATGCTATTTTCTCTTATCTTCATAGGCTCCGCTATCTTCGTGTCCAACTTCGTCCTCCAAGTCCGGAGGAGAGCATTTGAACACAAGTTCATAAGCGTTATCGAAAACAGGGCTCGGAAACAGCGACGCACTTCTCTCAGAGGCTCCACCTTTTCCATGTCCAGGCTCTCGATAAGCAGATCTCGAGAGAACAACAATCCAAATCTGGGTCTTGATAAGCAATCTCGCTTAGCAGACATGGACGAGGCCCATAGCCCTGTCAGGAGAGGCCGTGCTTCGACCAGCAAAACCTCCCTGCGCTTGAGCACAAGCAAGGATACCGATGGGGCCGGCGATGAATCGCATATTGCTGAAGATGCCACCTCCCCAGATCGTATCACCTTCAGCCCTGAGACTGTGTTCCGATCGCAGAGATACCAGGACGATCAACCGTCGCCGACCAAACCGAGACAGCGTGTCTTCTCCGTCTCCGGTGTTGGAGCCAGATCTGAAGCCAGCCTCCAGCGTGTTACATCCATCTCGCGCACCTCTGTTGCTGAGGAAGCGCCTGTCGGTAATCAGTCTACTGCTGACTACTTTCCCTCTGCTGGCTACATATCTCGCAATTCCACATTCCACAACCTCACTGAAGCCGAACGCCAAAAGCTTGGTGGTGTGGAATATAAAGCACTTTTGTGGCTCTCCTGGATCGTCCCTCTGTATCTCGTCCTTTGGCAACTGCTTGGAGCTCTAGGCTGTGCTGCTTGGGTCGCGTACAACCGTCCGGGGACAGCTCGATCTAACGGCCTCAACCCATGGTGGGTAGGAGCTTTCAATGCTGTATCTGCCTTCAACAACTCTGGCATGAGCTTGCTGGACGCCAACATGGTAGCCTTCCAGACATCGTACTATCTCTTACTGACTATGGGCCTGTTGATCCTCGCCGGGAACACCTGCTATCCGATCTTCCTCCGGTTGATCGTTTGGACAATCTACAAGTCTCTACCCAAGACAGCCAGGTTCGAAGATCATCGAAACACTTTGCGTTTCTTGCTCGACCACCCTCGCCGCTGCTACACTAATCTTTTCCCATCAGAGCATACCTGGTGGCTAGCCTTTGCTGTCTTTATCCTCAACGGCGTCGACTGGGCTGCTTTCGAGATCTTGAACATTGGCAATCGCGTACTTAACGCAACCATCCCTGTTCATATCCGCGTGCTTGATGGTCTCTTCCAGGCCTTTGCCGTTCGCTCTGGAGGCTTCTATGTGGTTGCCATTCCCACCGTCCGCATCTCGCTCCAAGTCCTCTATGTGATCATGATGTACATCTCCGTATATCCTGTCGTCATCACAATGCGTAACAGCAATGTCTATGAAGAGCGAAGTTTGGGTGTCTACGATGAGAATGATCCAGATAACGTATCTGAGGCCTCCAAAGATCCCAACAGCTTCTATAGCAAGTTCCGCGGGGTGAAGAAACAAATCGCGACTGGATTCGGTGGGTTGAGCGAGGGCAAGAGCTACTTCCTACAGCAGCAGCTGAGGGCGCAGCTCGCGCATGACGCTTGGTGGATTGTCTTTGCCGTGTTTCTCATCATGATCATCGAGGGTGGACAATTCGAACGTGACCCAAAGACTTTTTCTGTCTTCAATGTCATTTTCGAAGTCGTTTCAGGCTATGGTACAGGTTCGTGATCACACTCTCGCCGTATATTCGACGAACTTTCGCTAATCAGTGCAAAATAGTTGGCATAAGTGTGGGTGTTCCTGACAATGCGTACTCATTCTGTGGCTCATGGCACAAATTGAGTAAGCTCATTCTGTGCGCTGTCATGTTGAGAGGAAGGCACAGGGGTCTGCCCATTGCTATCGACCGCGCAGTATTGCTGCCGGACGAGAAACAAGATTTGGCCGAAGAGGAGGATGCGGCAATCAGAATGGAGAGAGCAGTCAGCAGACACACTGCAAATGGTGATGTTGCCTGAGCTGCAGAGCCGAGGCACTTGAAGGTATCAGCGACTGATTGTTGAGTTACGTTCAGAGGGACAGCGGAAGAGGGGAAAGGGGAAGAGGGGGGAAGGTAAGAGCGAGACACGAGGGTGTGATAGATCAGTGATGGTCACAGAAAATAGGCAGATGGTCTGACTGGTATCGAAGTATGCCTGTGTCAGGCGTTTCATAGTCTTATTAGGGTATCGTCCTCACAACCATTACAAGTTGGCCATGATCTTCTCATGCTCTCCCAATGCCCCGCTCATGACAAACTCATTATTTGCCGAGTCGTCGACTTCAAGCAACGACTCACGCCCTCCTCTCGAAGTCCACCACCGCACGCATATCTGACTACGCTCTGGGTCCATCTCACCACCAATCAAAGTTTCCCAGAAATGCTTCCTGCAGTGTTCACGCATGGCTGGGTCCGTGACCATCTGCGTCGCCGTGGCAGTCATTGGTAACCACTCCTCCAGCAGAGCCAAGGAGAGGCATGGGAAGGAGTCGACTAGAGTAAGTATCAGGACTGCCTGTTCGGACAGATCAGGGATAGCAGACGGAGCAATACTTTCGAGTTCTGGAGTGTTTGCTGACAAGGGAACATATGTCGGCGGAAGAGGAGTGTTTGGGGCATGTATCGCACGTTCGTGTACGAGATCAAGAAGTGTAGCAGCAAGTATGGGCTGGGTAACGGCGATGCGACTGGGTGGCGAGACGACCTTGATGAGATTTTTGAAGGCCAGTCTGAACTGGCGAGCGGAAAGGTTATGGGGGAACACGCGGAACAAGGCGTCGACGTAGAATGGAAGGTGCTTTGCGGCGAGGTCGACGTTTTGAGGCGCAGAGAAGACTGACAAAGTGACGCTGTGAGCGGCTTCGAAGATTGGGAGGAGGTTGGAGTTGCCTGCTGTGACGAGATATGGTGATGCTGCAGCAAGCAGAAGGTCTTCGTTCTGGCGCGAGGATAGAACAAGAGCAAAGTGCTCAGCCGTGTTGAGGAAGAAGAGGTCTAGATTGCGTTCGAGGGGGTGAGAAGGAATATGTCCTAGCTCGGAGGGAGCTATAGAATCCAGAAAGGTCGACGAGTGATCCGGATAGTTGCAGAGGATGTCGATAGAAGCAAGGTAGGTGAAGGTATATTGTGAGAACGAGACATTGCCCAAGCGGCTAAAGACGAACGAGAGACTGCGCAGAGAGTGAAGAATAGCTTGTGCCATATGAGGTGCATCTAAGAAATTAGTACTGACCGAAAACGTCTCGATGGATATGTCTTACTGTTGTGAGCTGCCAAAGCTACATCTCCCACCACGCGACCGGTTGCACTACGAAGGATGATGACAATGGCGAATAAAGTGGAGCGGAGAAGCCTCCATAAGGTTGGAACAGTACTAGTGCGGGCCTCTTCATGGAGGAAAACATTCTCTTCGGACGCATCGATCTCGGACAGCTTGTTTTGCCTCCACTGTGTACCCAGACGTTTCGAGAAATCTGACAAGTCCTCGACAGCAGATAGCACAAGCCATGGATCGTGCACATGATCGATAGTATGAGCTATCAGTCTTGACAAAGGGCCAAGAGATGAGACTAGCGGACCTTTGATAATAGATTCGATTTGTTGATACGAAGGTGATTCAGAGGGCCAGTTGAACTGCTGGGTCGAGACCTGTTGGAGGTCGGCGTCTGCTGCGCCCAGGAAATAGCCAGAGCGCAGACCGTGTGGCGAATGGAATGTAGAAGTCATGAGTACGGGCAGAAGACGGTCGTAGTCAAGGGTGGAGCGGTCCACATCTGACAGATGAGTGAAGGCATGGTTAAGAGCCAGACAGATCGCTCCATGAGCGGCGTCATCATCGGCAGGAGCTTCTACCAAGGCCAGATTGACAGCCTTGACAAAGGCTGAGCGTAGGGTATAGGGAATGTTTGATGACATCAAGTCATTGTCGCGTGTGGTCAGGCCAACGATCAAACCTCCGATAGCAAGTAGATGGTGGTCGGGGGCAGAATGTTGATCGGCACCCTTGAGCACTGCTGTAATCCAGTCATTCAAGGGAAGATGAGATTCGACATGTGGTCGTATTGATGAAGGAGATTCTTGAATGTCGTGATGGGCAAGTTCACGTTGATGGCATTTGATAGCAGCCGAGTGGAAGACGGTCATGAAGGTCAAGGAAGATATCAAGGCATTTGGACGAGACCACAAGGCGGGTGCAGACAAGAGTTGACTGGTGAGCAAAGTGATGTTCAAGGGGTTGTTTAGTGTTGTCAACAGAGATGCTGCTGTGCCGAGTAGTCTTGGTAGCGATTAGTCGCGAAGAAGTAGCATGGTTGAATGGATTTGGAGAAGAATACCGGCGTGTGTCTTGTTGGTCCGATGTTGATTGCAGATACCTCAGTAGGGTGGACAACAGCCTGTCGGTCGACATGGTGTAGTGTTTGGCACAAGGGCTTGCAGAAGAGGAGTTGATATGTTGATGGCGTGGTTGATGGATAAGGGTAGGTAGCTTGGCAGCAAGCCGAGGTCCAAGGGTCCGTCGGAGGTTCGGCCGTCAAGGTCGAAGCCTCTCGCAACCAACGACATTTACTCTTGCTCTCTCGCATTCCGTACACACGAACCGTCGCAGCCATGGGGTCAGTGCCGTATCTTCTCGTTCCAATGTAGCTTTGATCATCCTCTCTGACACATCTTAGCATCAGGTACACGCATCCCGCCCGTTACACGGCCCATTCGTCGTCACGCTTCTGACCCCCGATTGCAGAGACTCGTTTCTGCGGACCGTCGTCGACACTCCTCCACTCTCATACTCTACTCCACCCTTTCCCTCTCTGTACTGGCCTTTCCCTGTTGGTGGAACCCAGACCCTGTACCTCTACCACTCCCACGACATATGGCGCTTCACCCTTCTCTGGACCATCATTGATGTCGTAGGCATTCACCTAATTGCTGCCGCTTTTGCCATGGCTATCCAATGGCGCAACTGGAAGCTCATATGGATTGCCCCAATCGTCTTCGGCGCAATTGGTGCTATCGAAGCCCTGATTGCCGGCAACGTCGTCGGTGGTCTGTTGAGCGGCGTCTATACTGCTGGCTACTTTCGCATGTCGACTTGGATCCCATTTTCCTGGGGCATCATCAATTCCCTCGTCTTGATCCTGTCCTCCTTTGCCATCCAGGGTGGCATGTGATCACCCACACCCACACCCACACTTGATGAACCATCAGGAGCACTTGCTGCTGCATGACCGTCCAGACCTCTCGCTTCCATGCCTGTTAGTCTTTGACATCAGAAGGACTGTCGTCGACTAGCTCGTCAGGCACGACACCACTCGTCCCGGAACATATAAACACTATTTCACAGCCACACGCCAGACCATAATCTACTACCAAACGAGTGCGAGCGTTATAACACACCTCGCGTTGGCTAAATGGGCCTTCCACGCCAAGTTCGGACAGTAACAGTATTGGTCGATGAGCTTCTAGTATTGTACACGACGGACTAAACATCTAGGTCAGAGCCTTGAGGGCGTGCAAGACCACTTTCTCGCACGAAGTTGTGCATTCCGGTCGGCGAGCAGAATGTTGCTTTCTGCGGAGTCGCAAATTCGCAACACTGGCCAACCGGTTTTGCTCTTCCATGTTCTTCCTGCCTCCACTTTTCCTTGCTTTTGCTGCACTCGGTATCTGACAGAGTTGCACGCCTGTTAAAATGCCTCCTTTGCGGAGTCTTTCGGCATGAGAGTGAATGACAGTTCGCATCTCCTAGGAGTGACACTTCCAAGGATTGAACATTCCTACGTGCGTGCGCTGATCTATCATCACTTCAGACTCAAGCATTGAGACCCTGCAGATCTATCTGGGGTACAAAGCTTGTCCACGTGCGTCCGCTAGCCTAGTACGGAACATTCTGTACAACCCAGCCCATGAATGCGTAGACTTTAGCCGCGGACGGAAACACGGGACCGCCTTGCTTCACAACAGAGGTAAGTGCAGGTAGTCTTTGTTGCCGACGAGATCCAGTGTCAGTTGAAATGTCTGGTCAATATGAATTGACCTCGTTGCGATCGCGTTCACCACAACAAAACACACGCAGTCGCTCCTCACTCGTGGCTCGGCCATGGTACATGCGCGTCCCAGTAGTTGTTTGGAGAGCTGTCGCATCCTGGTCGGCCGTCAGAACGACTCGTTACACTCTGATTAGCAATCTCGACAACACAAGAAACCACAGCCGCGATGCAGTTCATACTCGAACAACACCAGCATTCCGTTCTGTCGGACGTTTACGACTCCGGCGTCTGATTGGGATGGCCATGATTACTCTACTCTCACTGGCCGTAGTTGTTATACTACTCGTCGCTGTTCTTTACCCTTCCTACTCTCATCCTCCGCAACATTACAATACTTTGCGTGCACACGCTTTGATGTCAACAGGCCATGGCCGTGCCAATATCCATAATGAGAAGGTATTCATTGCAAGCAGCATCTACGACAAGCAAGGTAAACTTGCGTCTGGGCCGTGGGCGCAAAATCTACTTGACCTTGTAGATCTGCTGGGACCTGAGAACGTGTTTCTCAGTGTCTTCGAAGATGACCCAGACAGCTTGGCAAGAACGTCTCTGGAGCGCTTCTCTGAGCGAGTGCAGTGTGAGTCGACATAGGCTTCTTTTCTTCATGACTGACTGTTTTACAGGTAATTCTTCGCTGGTTGCTGGGCATGTTGATCGCGCAGCCTTGCCGCACGTAAAGCTTCCAAACGGCCAAAAGAGACTCAAGCGTATTGAGTTCCTGGCTCACGTCCGCAATCGTGCTTTGGCACCTCTGGAAGACCCAGAGTCGTCCGCATACTCGGTACACTTCGACAAGCTGCTCTACATTAACGATGTCGTCTTCGATCCAATCGATGCAGCTAACCTCATCTTCTCAACAAACGTCGATGAGACCGGCAAGGCCAAGTATCATGCGGCTTGTGCAGCAGACTTCATCAATCCTTTCAAATATTACGACACATTTGCAACGAGAGACGATCAAGGGAACCGTATAGGTGTGCCAATCTATCCGTGGTTCAGTGATGCTCGAGACGCAAACAGCCGGAAAGATGTGCTTGATCAGAAAGACGCCGTGAAGGTGCGAAGCTGCTGGGGCGGCATGGTGGCCTTCAATGCGAGATGGTTCCAGCCAGGTGGTATGCACTTCAATCTTGGTATCGCCGATTTGACGACGGGCCTCAACATGACATCCCCCAATCAAGAATTCGCAGATGACACAACAATCATACCCAACACAATACCGCCGATTCGATTTCGAGCCTCGGCTGACACATTCTGGGATGCGAGCGAATGCTGCCTGATTCACGCCGATATTGAAGCAGCTTTCAACCGTTCGGGCTCGCTATCGACTGGCATCTACCTGAATCCTTACATCCGAGTCGCATATAGCAGCAGAACGCTCTCCTTTCTCCGCATTAGTCGTCGGTTCGAACGCTTGTTCGCTCCATTCCAGAAAATGCTAGACATGAGTCTCGGACTTCCGACCAGAAATCCTAGAAGGATACAAGAGGTCGGTCAGCAATACGAAGATATAGTTTGGGAGTACGATGATGCTGCGTGGATGACGACTGGTAACATGTCTGGAGGGTACAGAAATGTTACGAGAGCCGCACTCCCAGGAGGGTTCTGCGGGTCAAGGAAACTACTTGTCCTTGGCGAGGGCGACGAGATGAGAGAGTGGTTCAATGAAGCGGTGGAGATCCCGAGTTCTGAAAGATAGACATGGACGGCTCGGGTATGCGTTGATGGGTTTTTTTGTGTCCAACAAGTCATTGGTGGTTGGTGTCATTCACCGTCACGAGGCAGATCGAAATAGCGCCATGCACAATAATGACGAAAGTTGTCCTGACCCCTGCTTATATCTCTGGTCGTATTCACTGCCAAGCTCGAGGACGTTGGTGGTTGATATAAAGTTTTTGAGTTGAGGTTTCGGCTAACTCGAGGAAACGTGACAAACGTGCGTCGTCATCGCATACCGTATCGCGTCAAGCAAACATCACACGAGGGACAAACTGCCATATAATCAACACGTTATTCGGGCACTTTCGAGACTTTATCTCCTTACACATCTCGGCGCAATACTTCCGGTGCAGCCGTTCAGAATCACGCGCGACCATGGCGACAGCGCGGACATTCTTCAATTCAAATGCCGCCTTTCGCTCAACCCCTAGGCAGACGATATTCCGTGGATTCAAGAACAATGGTGGCAATGCTTGGCAAAAGAGAACGTATGCCAATGGCTTTGGTCGAGGGAACGGCTATCGATACTCGCGATTTCAGCAGGCGAGTGGGCTAATGAGGCGATGGTCGGCGAGACCAACATTCTACTACGAAGCTGGCGGCCTGGCTAGCCTGGCTGGTGGCTTCTATGCATACAACTTGGAAGTCGTACCTGTAAGTTCGGTCCATTATCTGCGGCGATTTTCAGGTTTGAGAGTAAATATGATGTTAATCTGTTGCATAGGTCTCGGGTCGCAGGCGCTTCAACGTCGTCTCTGCCAGCACAGAACAACAATCTGGCCAAGAGCTGTACCAGCAAGTCATTGAGGAATACAAAGACCGTATCCTGCCTCCATCGCATCCTCAGCACAAACTTGTCCAACGTGTTTTGAATCGACTCATTCCTCATTCTGGACTTCCTGCCGAAACCAACAACTGGGAAGTGCACGTTATCAAAGATGAGCAGAAGAACGCTTTCGTGATCCCGGGCGGCAAAGTCTTTGTTTTCTCCGGCATACTTGATGTCTGTCAAGGAGAGCCTGGACTGGCGGCTGTGCTCGGACACGAGATAGCCCACAACGTAGCCCATCATTCTGCTGAGCGAATGAGCTCTTACGTCGTCCTTATGCCTATCGCAATGGTTGGGTCGTTTCTGCTAGGCATTGGTGACGTCGGAGATGTTTTCACCAGAATGGTGGTGGATCTAGCCTTCATGAGGCCTGGCTCAAGGAAGCAGGAGGTGAGTTGTGCTGGTCATCTCGATATTCCATCCACTTCTTGAGACTAATCCGAGTTCTTAGTCTGAGGCTGATTATATTGGGTTGATGATGATGGCGGAAGCTTGCTACGATCCATCAGCTGCTGTAGGACTATGGTCGCGCATGCACGATGCTGAAGAGGGCGCTCCGCCACAATTCCTCTCCACGCACCCTTCAAGTCATAACCGAATGGAGAAGATTCAGTCGTGGCTACCTGATGCTGAAATGAAAAGGGAGCAGAGCGGCTGTGGTCAGATAACTGACTATGGTAAGTAGACTTGCAGACTTGATTGGAGGTCGTTTATACTGATGTGAACACAGCTGATCAATTCCGCGACAAGTTCTCGTTCGGTCGTTGGTAAGAACCGAACATAGGAGGCTGTTATCACATGCTGTCGCAAGTGACCATGATCAACAACGAGTGTGATCTTATCATTTATAAGACGAGGACTGATAACTCTACTTATTCAATACGTACTTGGAGTACCACAAATCACATTACTTATGACCTCAAGTTCATGATACGCTTACTGCAGACCGGCAGGTCGGAGTCTGAGAGCGAAGGCTAGGCCACAGTCACACGATTCGCATCACACTTCCAGGCCCGACTCGCTCTCGTGTCAGCGCTCAAATGCGGGAAGCTCAAATGCAAACTCCATAATAGAGATATTCTTTTGACATAAGCTTTCAAAAACATCACGATAATAGTGTCAGGCAGAAAACTGAGCGTCGAGATGATCCAAAGCTCTCCTGCATGAATTCAAAACACGGGGTGCATGGTGCTTGCGACCGGTACAACAAGACAAGTAAAATGAATCAAACGCTTCATGCAGACAAACACTTGGAGTAATGACCTCGGTCATCTTACCTTCCAAACGACTTGAATCTGAGTGATACTAAATCGAACAAAGTTGGTAGGAGAATAGCGTTAGTTTGGTCACGCGCCGGAGGTTGCGTGGCTGTGGTCTACAGGTGCAGGGAGCAGCTGAACAGTATTTGGTCATGAAGACAACAAAACGTAGCAATATAAGAGAAGAGGCATTGCAGCAAACGACTTTCCCGAGAGAAAAAAAAGAGCATCGCGATTCGCACCTTCTTGATTTTCGAAGCGCTTTGCTTGTTTACTCGAGACGTTCCTGCACTACCCCCACAGCACCACCTGGTGGTACCCTTGTACTCAATCCGACATCTTTCAAGAAAAACAAACTGCGAGTCCAGTTGCCAATATTGACCCTGTTGGAGACACCCAAGTTTCACCAAGAGACAAGCTCGACCCTGTTTCATCATAAATCACCAAACATCCGTCATAGGGAAAATCAACTCTAAAACGGGTTCCGGCTATATAAAAGGTGCTTCCTACCTTGGACAAAATGTTTACCTTGGTCTCTGTGCTGGCCATAGCAACTGCTCTAGCTGCAGCAAGCGTGTGGATCTGTGACGACAGTAACGCGGACGAACTGCCTAGCAGAAGATACTACAGAAGAAAAGTCCTGTCCGAGAACCACAAGAAGACAACCAAGTAGAGCATTTGCAGACGGAAACTAAGAAGAGTTATCGTGTCAAGAGATACCTCCAGCATAGAAGCGATAGCAGCAGCGATGTGGTTACCCTCGGAGCTACTCACGCTCTGTCACTCCATCACCGACCCGGCATCGCTTTCTCCAACGATCAACACTCATCGAACCGACCACCAACATGACCACGACACCAAGCTCCAGCCAGTGCCTCCACCAAGACATCGCGAACACCCTAAACCGCGTGTTGTCTTTCCGCTGCTACAGTTGCCCCTCGATATCCTGGCCTTTCACTTGCCTACCCACCTTTCATACGATTCACTCGTCTCCCTTCGTCTCAGTAGTCGAGATCTATTCACGGCAATTCCAACGCCAGAGAAGAAACTTCTAAGTGATTTGACCAGTTGTGAGAGACAAGCCATCCTCACTGCTATGGAGGAAGGGAAAGAGCAATCTGCACGCAGATGTTGCGTGTTATGCCGGAGCTGGTATCCTATTGCTCTGTTCACATGGGTACCGGGCCAACGTACTGCCCAAGGCAATTGTGTTCAGGCCGAAGTAGCTGTTATGGAAAACCGTGTGTGTAGATGGCATCAAGGAAGATTTGAGCGTACTATTTCGAGACTGGGATCTGTAAAGGATCAAACGACAGACCATGGTTGGACACTGGAAGAAGCATGTATGCATTGTGGTGGCGTTCTGGCTTGGAATAGATGTGATTGTGAAGAGCCTTGTCAGACTTGTTGGAAGAGGGACGTTTGGTGTCATACGCGCATTCTAGACACGAAAGCTGCTGGTGTAGATCCTTAGAAACGAGATTGCCACACACGAGTCCTGACGACATACTGCTATCAGTCTAAATGTCTTTGAAACTTGAGAGAGAAAGAGTGCGTGAGTAAATAATAGGTATATATCGCTGACGTTATGCATAAGAAAAAGGAAAACGTAATGCTTGTATCGTGTCCAAAAGATGGCGAGTTGAAGACTCCCAAGACGAAAAGGAAAGAGTCATGATCAGGAGTGCTTTTCAGCGATCTCAATGACAGTGACGCTGTCTTTCTCTGAGGGTTTCAGTTGCTGGACGATGTGGACAGGATCCTGATACTCGTCGGCATAGCCTTCGTCTTTATAGAGAGCCTTCTCCTCGTCCAAGCGCTCGTTGCGTTGAATCGTGTTGTAGTTCTGCAATTCTAGCCTGAGAGCATATCGACGCACGCTCAAGCCCATACCCCACTGAGCGATTGTCCAGAAGACTAGCACAGCACCAAAGGCAATCTGAGCTATGAGGACGTCCGTTTCACAGTGGCGGCGTGCCTTGATACTCGCACCAAGGGTTTGTTCGGTAGATGAAGTCTGAATGACGCGGCCGGAACCGTGAAGATCCGCGGCGCTGGAAGGGAACCAAAATGACGTGTTGAGCTTGCTGGTGAAACAGAGATCGGCAGTAACATCGTAGAAGAGATAAACAAGACCGATTTTAGGAACGAGCGAGAGTACCGTGTCGATGAGCAGGTGGTTGGAGAAGATTGTCAAGTGTGTGGGTGATTTCTAGGTAGAGTTAGCAGTGATAAGGTTAGAGTTAGACTATTGTGAATACCTTATAGGATCCGTAGATTCCTAGCATAGCCAAGGCACAGCCGTACCAGGCATATGCAGTCACGCTGAAGGACATGTACAGCGGATCGCTGGTGAGAAAGGTGCATAGATATGCTGTTGCCGCATGATAGATCAAGATGACCGAGGATACGGCCATGCTAAGCGTCCTGCCCAACATTGTCAGTAACAGCAGTAGCAAGCTAGAATAGCCAGAGCTTGCTCACCTCGCAGTATCGCATGTTGCTCCCATTGCGGTGATAGTGGTGGTGGTGGAGCGTTTGATTGAATCTTGAGTGATGTTTGCTAGGCAGAGGGCTGGGCGAGTCGAGCCGGGTATGCAGATGCAGATGATGTAAGAGACCAGCTCGAGAATTGTCAGTCCGGTTGCCCACAGAAGCAGCGACTCCAGGCGCGCGTGAGTAGGTCAGTCGTCTATTTGACGTGGAGCAAACGAAAGTCCGAAGAAGATGGAAAGCACCGGTGAAAAAGGAAGAACAGAGATGTAAAGATTAGAAATGCGATCGAATGACCGCATAATCATACAGCATCGACGACCGTGCTGCCAGTCCGGGACTTCCGGCATGTGCGCCGACGATGAGTCTACAGCTATTCCTTGTGCTAACTGCCGCGGACCGCAAGATCCGTGAGACTGCAATCCCATCATCAACATCCGTTCGCCCTCTGCTGCATCCATTCATTTTACTTGGTTCGTCGATTTCTCGCTGTGCCTGCACATGTTCCTTGCCTAGATCTCAAGCTTTTCCTTTCACATACATCACCCTCATGGTCTGTGCTATAAGGCCCGGGAGAAGAGCGAAGTGGCTGCATGACCCGCAGAGCCCGATCAACCTTACCTACCAGTAGCGGAGCGGAGACTCATGCCAAGCTCTGCCTAACCAGCTAACTATCGAAAATCAGGTGAACGAGGACAAACATTCATCAAAAAACTTGATCTCAGTCATGGAGACGACTCGGATGGCCGCGCAAGCAGCAGGGCTCCATAAGCTCGAGAAACATGAGGCTGACTGATGCATCGAGAATCGAGACACGCTACCTGTACGTCTTTGGCTTTTCCTATTCCAAGAGTTGGCCGTTGCGCGCCCTTCATTCTGCTTTGTTATCCGTGATTCGCTTTTGCATGAGCGATTGCCTGAAATGGTGCGCCGATCAGTGTGTAAGAGCAGATACCGTTTTTGTTGTGCAATGATTCTTCAAGTCCATAGACAAGTCGTGTACCGAATCTCGGATCCGGCTGTGACGGGTAGGGGGTGTATTTTCAATCTGCCCTCAATTAGTCGACCATCTCGTACCACTCTCGATCTCTCTTGCTAAGACGACCTCTGTCCCCTTCTAGTGGCTTGGTCCATCGCCAGACCCTGTGACGCTTACCAATGGACACGAATCGTACGATCTGGTCTGTCGTGAGTCGTTCTGTGCACTCCACGAAGCTGAGCCTCTCCTGGCGACAACTAATCCCCTGGGATTTACTACTTACATCGTATGATGGAGCAAGGTTGGCCATAAGCCTTGCTGCTTACACCTTCTACTGGGAATGGCTGCCACTCCTGGAGGGCAGATGAAGATGGTGTCTAACTACATCTAGGCATATCATGTAGTATATTTTGTGCTCAATCGAAAAATGGTCAATGCTCGCTCGTGTGGTCTAGTGGTATGACATCTCTCTCACATGGTGTCTTGACATCGTTGGTTACAGAGAAGATCCTGGGTTCGATCCCCAGCATGAGCATGCTTTTTGTTTTGCATGAGGCAGCCTCACATCTCCCAGGGGGTACGACGAGTTCTGCCATATTCTTGTTCTGTGGCACTGTATAGTCAGTCAGTAAGTCGTATGGATGTCCGTCTGGTTGGGTAGCCTGTCATCTTGCAGAAGAACTTTCGTGGACTTATTCCGCAGCGAAGCAGTACAAGTTTTGTGCGAGAATTCGTAGCGCGTCTTTTGAGGTTTTATACTGGCATTGATCGTGGGTTAGATAGATGCATGCAAATGCCAGCACCTCTGAGCTCTACTGCTGCATACACGACCATCGCTGTCCTCCCACCTGCTAGAATCGTGTCACTCGATCCCGCTCAGGACATGTTCGAAACGAAGCCACCGAGTTGCACAGTCCTATCCACATGGTAGCAACGTCGATGGAGAGCCGACAACACCACGAATCCCGGTGGTTACTCTCTATCAACTATAGAAACTGTGCATTCGTATAGCTATCTGTGCGATATGTCTTCATATGAGAAAGCCATGCTTTCTCAAAGCTGCGACTGATTGGAGCAGGGTCATCACCACAACAACTGTCGTGTCCGGGCTCAGTCTCTGGAATAGCCACATTGGCAAGCATCGCGAAAAAGCACAGCTTCACGTGTTCCGTAGAGCATTTGGGTAGTGGTTTGGCCATCGGATAAGGTAAAGGATGAGAGCATGTGCCAAAAGGCCACATGCTCACTGTTCTTCCTCTTTCTCTCGACGATGTGATCAAAACAAAAGTGAAGCTCTCCCGGACAGGCTTGAACTGTCAACCTCTCGATAGCTGAGATGCTGGAAGCAAATCTAACAGTCGAACGCGCTAGCCAATTGCGCCACGGAAGATGTGAAAGCTGTGCTTTCTGTGGCTGTTGGATGACAGGCCAGTGACTAGGTCAAAATATATACAACCCAACCATGCATGGGACTCGCGTTGCGGTACCGCAGATATCCTCTCTAAGATTGGCAACGGAGAGATCAGGGCAACAGCACCTTCCGGTATCCTGTATCCAGGCGGCATTCGTATATTATCATCGTTGGTTTCTGCTGTAACGTGTTTGCCAAGTGCGTGGGCTCAATCAATGATAAACATCTCGGTCTCAGTCTGGCAGCAATGCGGGCACTTGACTTGATATGGCGCTGGGTCTTTGCGGAAGCAGTATACGAACGTATCCTCCGAGTCTGTTGATAAACAAGAGTACGCGTGGATAAACACTCTCCAGGTAATGTTGATTGGTCAGTGACATGTTTGTTTCTTGTCTCATCACTACGGAAAAGTAGAAGATGCACGTCGCTGCTGGTTTGTGAAGGCTTCCTAGAATTGGACACGGTTACTGTATGGACGAGAACTCGAAGAGTGTATAGATGGCAATAGCTAACTGGATGGCAGTGAGTGCAATGACGGCGTCACAGTCGAAATGATGGTGTGAGAGGAAAATTTGCAACAGGCAAGTCCGAACTTGTTGGCGGTACCTGTCGATATCCAAGCCGTTGTGATTCCGTTGGAAGAACGATTCACTCCGAAGTAGCTACCACCATCCCGTGACTACCTACTTATGGATACTGCTCGAATTTTGCCGAAGGACAGCAGTCACTGACACTACCCGAGTCGGCTGGTGGTTGCAGATACGATTACAAGACACAAGATTTGACAAGATCAGATAAAAAGCAGAATCAGAGATCAATAGAAAAATACATAAATTACAAGTTTTAGGTTGTGCAAAGTCGTCCTTGAATCGAGTCTGCAAGTCATCCGCTCAACCATCAAGGCCAGAGATAGAGCACATGAACTCGACTCATTTTATACGTACAAGCATGCATTGCCCCGTGCCCAAAAGACCACTAAACGCCTTGAAGAAGAAACGCCTGCCCAGGGGTATCATGTCAAATCTACTGACCCATTCCCGATCCAGGTCGCTGTTGATTCATCGCGTTCTGACGGGCAAAGTGCATTTGTTGCTGCATTTGCGCTTGTTGGGTTTGCAACATATTCATATTCTGCTGTTGCTGTTGTTGTTGCTGCTGCTGGCCCGCCCCGTTCATCATGCCTTGTTGCTGTGCCATCTGAGGGTTTCGCTGCATCCTTGCTATCAGTGCTTGCTGATTACGCAAGTTTTGCATATACTGCTCCGTGTTGCTTGTGTCACCAAGGGCCTGTTGTTGCGTTCGCGCTGTGGCCGCTGCCATTTGTGCCTGGGTCGCGGCAACCATTTGCTGCTGCTGCTGGTATTTCTGTTGCAGGTCCATCGGGATGGGCTGACCTTGAGACTGCATATGTACAATCACCTGCTTCGTACGCATGAGTAGAGCACGTGCTTGTTGAACCCTCTGAGCCTGGGCATTTGGCATCTGCTGCTGGCCCATCTGTTGTCCCATTGCCTGGCTCATTTGCTGCTGCTGTTGCTGCTGGGAAGGCGTCTGCATCATCGGAGTCCCGCCTTGCATACTTTGCATCTGCATGCGTTGCTGCATTTGAGCATACATCTGAGGGTTCATCTGCTGCTGTACTGCCATATTCTGCTGGTTTCTTATCATGGCGAGCTGCTCAGCCGTATATGTCTGATTTGGTGAAGCTTGCATAGATTGTTGTAGGCTTCGTGCGCGCTGTTGCTGCATGAGAGCCATTTGCTGACCAGGAGTGAGCTGGTTCATTTGAGCGGCAACCATAAGGTTCTGTTGGTTGGGTGTATTTTGCATGTGAGGAGGGATTGGACTGCGATGTTGCATGTTAGGTGTACCACTCATCTGGCGATTGCTATCGATGGGCACAGCAGAGGTCATTTGGGGGGTTCCGTGAGCCATTTGTGGAGTGGCATGACGGCTCTGACTGGTCTGCTGGCTGAGCTGTCTAGCCATGGCGATATTGGCGTGTTGCATAGCAGCCGAAGGAGGACGAGCCGGGCTTCCGGCGCCTTGGTTCGATACGGAAGGTTGCATGGGGAAGCCTCCCATGTTCATGTTGGCAGCGTTTGGCATGAGCGGAGATGAGGCCATGATGGGAGTAGGGTTGTGGACGATAGGAGACGAATGCTGAGCGGCCATTGCTGCTTGTTGCTGAAGATGTTGCTGCTGGGGATTTGCAGCCATGGGTTGGCTCTGAGCCAGATTGTGGGCATGCTGCTGTTGCTGTTGCTGCTGCATATGTTGTTGCTGCTGTTGTTGCAGCTGAGCGGCCTGTTGCTGTTGTTGCTGGAGTGCCTGTTGTTGGGCCTGCTGCTGAGCCTGCTGCTGGGCTTGCTGCTGCTGCATCAACTGCTGCTGTTGCATCATCATCTTCTGCTTCTGCTGGGTAGCGACTTGCTCTTGTCTGCTCCTATCCTCCATGAGCTTTCTCTTTTGGGCCAACGCCGTATCGTGCTGGCGCTTCTCAATGGCCTTCTGTGCCTCTTCCTCCTTCTTCTTGCGATCATTCTCCTCGTGGTTCTTCTTGATGGTTTCGAGTGTCTTGAAACGGGAGAAGCCGAGAGCGACCGAGGCAGTCTGGCCTTCGGAAGCAGATGTACCATTGGCACCACGTAAGGAAGGCTTGGTACGCTCGTCCATGATAAGCATGCGTCTCTCCTCTTCGAAAGCCTGTGCATCGTCCTGGGCCATTTCGGCATGGGTGCGCTTACGAGAGCGGGGTGATGGCGGAGGCTCAGAGTGCAGAGGGTGCTGAAGAAGCCGTAGGGCCATCTCGGCCTCCTCAGGAGACTTTGCAGGGTCCAACAATAGCGGTGGCTCGCTGGAAACAAGCATAGTAGCCTCGAACTGATAGTAGTCCTTCTCATCGAGAGTTGGAGCGGTCTTGTTGGATTGGTTGGCGAGGTGCATCAACTCGTGGTGGCGCGAGAGATCGGTAGGATGCAGAATAATAGTCGAGGTGCGGGGCCCGGTATGGGGCTGGTCTTTGGAGCCATCGTGTTGCTTGACAGACTCGGATCTAGACTTGTTGGGTAGCGACTGACGGTCCGAAGGCTTTTTGGGGTAAGGGCCAAAGGGAGAGGGAGTAACATGGTCGTGGTAGTTGTGCATGGAGAAGGGAACATTGTGATCGGCCGAGGTGACGGACAGGTTGCCGGGCGTGGTTGTCTTTGCGACAGAGGATTTGTGATTGACGATATTGACAATAAGACAGCCATCGTAAAAGGCAACGCGGTTCTCCAACAGGTCCTGGATCATCTCGTGGGGGATGGTCTGTTTGCGCAGGTGGTGGAGGATGAACTTCATGGGAGAGTCGTAGGGAAAGCTGCCATCCTGCTGGTCGAAGCGGAAGAAGGTGGCATGCAGGTGGATGGTGAGCGAGGGAGGGCTGCCACGAAACTTGCGCAGAATGTGGTCGGACGACCTGACAAGCGGTTCCGAGATGGTCTTGAGCGGCGTGTCGCTCCCTGTCGCATGTGTGTTGGCGCGCGTGCCCAAGCGGCCGCTCAGGCCGGGTCGCGGGCGGCGCATGGCATGTCCGGCCTTTACTGTCGTCGCCGTCGCCATGCCGAGTGCTGGCGCTACTCTCTGCCGCTCTGCTCAAAGAATAGATGGTTGGTCGAGGTGCTCGGTGCTTGGGTAAAGTGCTCGTGCGATGTGATCGGCTCCCCCGTCTGGGGACATGTTGACTCCCGACCGCCAAGCCCACCTTTCCCTTTTGGGGCAGTCGACGTCATGCTTTCACATGACAGTCCATACCTACAAGGCCAGGGACCATACCTACAGCTATCCAGACACACCAGCCTATCCTGTGGTTTAAAGATGGCAGAGATAGCAGCTGGAGCACTTGTCGCTGAACAGGTTGTTTCCACGACTCTCGAAGGCGGAGCCATTGCTGGTTATGCCGTCGCCAAACCAACCGTTCCCTTAAAAGCTACCTTCTCGCAGATTGCTACTGCAGACAAGGATGATACGAGGTATGCTTATACAGCCTTAAGCCTGAAGCTGTATACAGCTGACGAATTCATAGTCTAGCGCTTGCACGCTCACACCACACCGTCAGCATCGCCAACGACAAGGCATGCATCTTCGGAGGCCAATCGACCAATGGAACCCTGGCATCCAACGATATCCACACCGTAACACTTCCTATGAAGAGCACCAGCTCGACAGATGTTGCGTATGCCTGTTACCCAGCTATCTCCCGTGATGAAGATGCTGCTGTACCGGCTCCACGGACCAGACACGCTGCCTGCGTTCAGGGCCACGACCTGGCTGTCTTTGGAGGTTGTGATCAAGATTACTCACTTGTAGACCAAGACTCCTCCTTGTGGATCTGGAACACTGAATCCTTCAAATGGCATCAGATTGTTGCAGACAGGTACGCGCTATTCCCAGCACTCTTATATATCAACGCTGACCATCCACCTGAAGCCCCAAACCCCTACCTAGATACGATCACAAACTGTTCCATTACGGCGGCCACCTCTTACTTCATGGCGGACGATCATCTGCAAAGACCCAGCTGAATGATACCTGGTTCTTCGACATGGTCTCCCACACATGGATCCGCTTGCCTGATTCCCCAGAATCTTCCGATAGTGTAGCCTTTGCTGATGGTACACTCTATCTCATCACCAATTCACCAGCTGAGGGCGCTACTCATGTATACAGACTCGAGATTGGTGACAGTGTACCCAATTCAGGATCGCCTCACGGACTAGAATGGCAGAGGATCACAAACCCGTCAGAGGTGCCATCTCCTGGACCCGGGGCTCGAAGTGGTGGTGCGCTCGTGCCCATAACCACTGGCTATGGTCGTCTATACCTGGTATACTTCTTCGGCAGCAAGGAGTCTCATACTAATGCCGAAGACCTCGAGAAATCAATTGAGTCACGCGAAACAACCCGACCGATCGAGTCTGATCTATGGACTTATCAGCTGCCTTCCAAATCAACCCGACCCACTACATGGACAGACTTCAAGCCAGCAGCCATCAAAGACACGATTCGGGACAAGTTGGGCTACAAGAGCGGTGGCTACGAGTGGGCCGAGGTCGAAGTTCAAGCCACAGAACAGATTGGTCACGAGGGAAAAGTTCATCCAGGGCCTCGGGCATTCTTCAGTTCAGATGTCGCGAGCGATGGACAAAGTGTCATCATATGGGGAGGAGAGAACGCAAGAGGCGAGAAGGAAGCGGATGGCTGGCTCATCCGCTTCGGATAGATACCTGTTATGAAGTAAAGGCAGACACAATGTCGTGATTCATGAAGAAAAAAGTTCTATACAAACAAGATGGTATCCAGATCACGCTGATCCAACGTAACGCCTCTTGCCGACAGAACGCGCATTCATCTTACCTTTACGGTTATCCTGTAGTGGATGTTCTTTCTCCCATTTCTCGTCGTCTTGGTAGGCTTCGACGGCACCATCCAGGTCATAATCGTGCTGCTCAAGATATAGTTGCGCGACATCGTACCTAAAGACAGTTAGTATCACAGGACTCTCATAACTGAACGGTAGGTGCTTACTCTGAGACTTTGCACGTAACCATGAAGCGACGTAGTTTTGACTTGCGTAATTCCTCTTCCTCGCCCTCGATTGGCCTGGGACTGAGGCTCACACCTCCCTTGTAGTACTCTCCGGGAACAACGACCGTCCTTCGCCCCTGGATGAGATGATCTGCGAAAACGTTGTTGGCCTTCCTCAGAGCGTGAAGGGGTACGCCATAGGCAAGTGACAGGGAGAGAGCCGTGTCGTCAGGTGTCAAGAAATGCAGGACGTCTGGAGCATTCTCGAGCGTCTTTTCTGGCGGAGGTTGTGAGGACTCATGAGTGGAGTAAGCAGGTGGTGCATCGTGGTCTTTCTCAGATAGTGATAGTGTAGAATCTTGGATATCGTTGTACGGCGGAGGGTCCCGTAGACCTTGAGGCAGTGTTGATTGCGGATCTGTGGAGATCTGACAATACGGGCAATACGAGTTGTAACGAGGATTCTTCGCGATGCATCGTTGGCAGACGGGCCGCGAGCAGCAGGAGAGGTGGCGGGCAGCGATAACAGGCTTCTCGGTCTTCGCATCTATCGTATCTAGCACCGAGGAACAGATGCAGCACGCCTGAATGGATGACATGGTCAAGAGCAACGAGTATGGGTAGGGATGTGTATAATGCAAGCGACAGCGACAGGGAAACGGACACACGCGAGACGACGAGTATGAGACGAACAACAACTTGACTATTATTTGCCCGCGATGATGTCCATGTCACGGAGATCAGCAGGGTTGGATACTGAATAGGGCAGGATTCTAGAATACGGCGGCGTATGGACGTGTCACGGAAGGTGACGGGATGGCTTGCGAGAGGGTGGCGAGAATTCCTTGAGTCGTTTCATCGGATCGGGTGACGGGCACAGATCAAGCCGAGCAGCAACAGGAGAAATCGAATGACGATCAATACCCTCAGTCTGCCTCATTTCCTGCCTCATTCACCTCTGTCCACTCTTTCCTTCCGACCACAAACTGTCCCTATCAATCAACCACCCAGCTAAACATTCAATCCGCACCAACGCCAATTTCGCTCCCGCCTGCCTCTGTTTTCGTCGTCTTCGCTGCGAGCACAACAAACCAAGCTTCGCGGATCGCAACTTCTTCAACTCGCGTGCCGGCTTTGAAGCCACAACAAGCACCAACACACACCCACAATGCAGTCGGCCATGTCCAATGCGACCATGCTGCCCCTCCCTCCTCTTCCCACATACACCTTGACCCCTCTACAACCTCTACTCTCCTGGATCCCCGACCTCTACCTCGCCCTGGTCCTCCCCGTAGCCGCTTACTGGATTGTTTCCTTCATCTTCCACTTCATCGACGAGTACGACCTGTTCCCCCAATACCGCCTACACACCCCTGCCGAGGTCCTCAAGCGTAATCACGTCTCACGATGGGATGTTTTCCGCGACGTCATTATTCAACAGATTGTCCAGACAGCTGTTGGCCTTGCCATAACCATCATCGAGCCTGAGGCCACAGTCGGCCAGGATGATTACAACGTCGCTGTGTGGGCCCAGAGAATCCGTATTGCTCAGCGAGCAATCCCCGCTGTGCTTGCCTTTACTGGTCTTGACGCCGGCACCATCGCATCCAAGCAGGCCCTTGCCCACCCAATCCTCTCTGCCGCCTTGCAAGGCGGTAGCTACAATCTCTACCAGCAAGCCGCCTCAGGCGACCTCGTCCCTGCATTCGCCTCATGGGAGCTCGCACTTGCAAAGGCCATCTACTGGATCGGTATTCCCGCTTTGCAGTTCACCTTTGCCGTCCTTGTCGTCGACACATGGCAGTACTTCTGGCACAGAGCCATGCACATGAACAAGTGGCTCTACACAACCTTCCACTCCCGTCACCACCGTCTTTACGTCCCCTACGCCTATGGCGCTCTATACAACCACCCCTTCGAGGGCTTCCTCCTGGACACGCTGGGTACCGGTATCGCCTACATGCTCGCTGGTATGACTTGCAGACAATCCATGTGGTTCTTTACTTGCAGCACCATCAAGACCGTCGACGACCATTGCGGCTACGCTCTTCCTTGGGATCCTCTCCAGCACATTACCAGCAACAACGCCGGCTACCACGACATCCACCACCAAAGCTGGGGCATCAAGACCAATTTCAGCCAACCGTTCTTCACCTTCTGGGACGGTCTTCTCGGCACCAAATGGGTCGGCGGTGATGTCTCTGCTCGCTACGAAAGGTCTAGAATCGCCGCTCAGAAGAAACTCGATCAAGACAATGTTTCTCACTCCAGCCCATCCCAGAGCTTTGAGGCTGAGCTTTCACCGTACGATTCTGAAGAGAAGAATGCTAGCGCACTAGCAAAACAATCACAGGCACAGCTTGGTCCCATCATTCCAGAGGGTAAAGCAGCCATGCAAGCTCTTGGGTCGAGACAGCAGATTCTGGACGACCAGGCCGGCGGTGGTGTCCAAGTTCTTCTCGAGGAAGCGGCTGAAGAGCGTGAAGCACAACGCGTTCTGCGTCGCAGCCCTAGGAAGAAGACGGTGTCACAAGCATCATCGGCACCACTCAAGGGTCTGCGAGATAGAGTCAACACCAGTCTTCACGGAAAGGCGAGTGGCGTGCTCGTCGAGAGCAGCAGATGAACAGTGATCTTTTATCGTGCCGTTCAGCGCCGTTCTTTCCATTCTTTATAATGTTTATTATACCCTTCTTCCGATGCCTAGAGAGCATTTATTCATTCTATTCCTCACTCCCCTTCTCCGATACTCTTTGTTTTCTAGTCTTGTCCTCTTCTCTGGGAATCCTCGAGACTTTCGTGTAAACTAAGCTCAGCTTCTTTTCTTTCATATTCTCGTGTTGGATATTATGGGCGTTGGTGGATGGAATGAACGAGAAACTCGTCGACTCGAGCAAATTGAAACAAGTGGTCCCAGTCCATTCATCGATCCACACCTTGCCTGCTTCATGTGCGACCCATGTTATGAGAATACACCTCAGAAACGACTTCACGACGATAATCCACCTGGTAGAGAAACGAGTCAAGGTAGCAAATTGAAGAGCAGAGGATGAAGATGAAAAAATAGAGGACATGATTCCATCCCATGGCGGAACAAACAGCTAGACCGATTTGGCTGGCTGGATTTTATGAAAATCTCTCCTTGCTTGCTCCCCGAATAGACGGGATGAAAGACAAGAAAGAAAGGGAAAAAAAAAGACAAGCCTCCAAGAGGCAACAGCAGGCAGGCATGCGGCCGCTGATTGGTAGAGACAGAGGAAAAGGAAAAAAAAAATAACAAATAAAACCCCGCCCTTCCCTTTTGCCCAATGGATGCAACCCTTCTCCGTTTCGTGTGTTATCGTGACCTTTGAAAAAGAGAAACAATTGTAATAAGACTCGATGGCTTTGTCAAAGAAAAACTCCATTCACCTCCCGTGACTCCCCACTAATGCGACGAGCTCCCGTCACCCCGATGCCGTCTGTTCAGAAGACTCGTCTCTCCTGCCGAGAATGCGATGTGCTCACAATGTTGTTGCGTGTGTCCAAAGGCTTGCGTAATGTTTGTACAGTATCATCGGTTGAGCTGACCGACTGGTGGATCGTGTTGTTGACTTCGCTGAGTATCGAGGCGAGCGGCGCGCTGTCTTTCGACTTTGATCTTCTCGGCTTCGGTGCCGTCGTCTTCGTAGTGTTCCTTGAACCAGTCATGCTGCAGGGC
>Ga0058697_10000212_pt1 | contig 28043 bp, 18 predicted proteins | sample AgamicAsMae_FD_66619 | JGI IMG/M metagenome (GOLD analysis project Ga0058697, IMG submission 66619) | Agave microbial communities from Guanajuato, Mexico - As.Ma.e | ecosystem: Host-associated > Plants > Phyllosphere > Phylloplane/Leaf | place: Guanajuato, Mexico | collected 2012-06-04
AAAAAAACATTTTGAAATTGTTTCATTGTGTTTGAAAGGTGTATTATTCTACGGATTTTACGACATTAAGGAAAACAACCTCTACGGGTGATGATGAGGTCCCTTCTTCTTGAGCGTTTTCCGAGGGAAGATCTGATCCTCGTACGTCTTGCACAAACTGGTCCATGAGTGCCAGCCGCCATTGTCAGCCCATGCTCCTCCCTTTCCTGCCTCTGGGTCACTAGATTCAATCTTGTACCATGTCTTGCCTGCAATTGGCTCCTCGCTGATAGGTCCATCGGGCATTCTCAGGCTGGCTTTGCGGAGCTCTTCGCCATCTTGGTAGAACCAAAGCTTGTCCCACCACAGCTCGCGCAAAGACTTCTCGCCAGTAAAGTGCAAAGTGACAGGAGCCAGGTCAGTGACAGTGTTGACACAAAGACTGACATCCTCCCACGATTTCGGATACTCGACTGAGGTATTCGATGCAGGTGGTGAGGCCTCGAACGCGGCGAAAGGTGAGCGCGAAGAAGAAATGTCCTCGGCCACCTTGAAATTGTATCTCTCTGCAGTAACATCGCCGCCTTCGCTTGTCTTGGTCGCCCAGGAGTCACTTGGGCGGATCCAGGCTAGGAATTGTTTGTAGAAGGCCAAGGTCTGGAACATAGCTGAGAAGTAGTCGATACCAATGTGGTACTCGGTTCTCTGTCCGACATCAAACTCGGGAATCTGGCGAGGCGGATCCTCTTCTTTACGGAATTCCTCTCTGTATCTCTCCTTTGCCTGGGTTTCGAGAAGCTCTTGATCCAGAGACAGACGAGCAAATTCTTGGTCACCAAAGACATTGGCAAAGTAGAATTGATCAGAGTCTGTAGTGTGGTTGTAGTGGATCAGGTCGAGAGTTGCTTGGAATACGTCAATCATGTCCTGGATAGGTCCCATGATGGTTCCTGAGTTCAGCCATCTGGGCTCGTTGTGTGTTTCTCTGTAGTCGTTGGGTTCGGGGCCAAAAGCGGTCGGGGAGAGACCGGTGTGCGGAACAGCCCAGCATGCAGGGCGACTGAAGTCGATGGGCCAACAGATCTTGTCAGGACCGAAGATGACAGTAGTGCGGTGATCGCCCTTGTCGAAAGCGTCTTGGCCGAAAGCCTGGATGGTTCGCTGGTCCATGTTCGCATTCATCTCGAAATATCTCTTGAGCAGAACGTCAGGTCGCAACTGGAACCAGACGTCGTAACCGTCCAGGATGAGGACCAGATCATCTTCCTTGCTGATAGGCTTCAGCCTCTTCATGTAAGCGAGTAGTGTCTCGACTTTGGCAAGATGTTGCTTGTAAGGGTTGGCTTCTTCGTGTGCGCCCCAGTTGATCAAGACCGGGGTGGGGTAATCGAGGATGGTTGAGGAGAGGAGCAGCTTGCAGAAGTCGCGGTTGCTGCTTGTCGCTGGGATGAGGTAGTGAAGACCGGCCTTGCCATTGCTGCTTGACGGCGTGGAGGATGTCGAGGCTGAGGGTTTCTGGAGTTATGGTAAGAAGACAGCAGCTGCAATGGAGGTGGACTTTGCTTACTGTAGTGCTGATCGAGTTGACCAAGCCGCTGACCGAGTGGGACGCGGTATGTGTGAACAGCGTGATTAGAGTTACGAGCACGACGACAAAACCAAAAATCCACCTCGGTTTCAGAATAGAGCGGCCCATATCGCTATACGACATGTCGGATCTAGACATGGACGGAATAACCATGGTGACAGCAAGACGTAAGAAGGGAAGGACGCGCACTCTCACAGGCGCATGAAGGTTACTGTATGCGTAGAATGCAAGGGATCAAAATCTGGAAATCTCAAGAGCAATCGGCGGATTGTGGATAAAGCCCCCTGGGCGGAAGTAGTTATTCGGAGAGTTATCAAGACGGCCGCACAGAAGCTGGCAGGGGCTACCTTGTCGCACGGCTACAGGGCTCCCAACACATCAGCTAGTAGCGGCCAAGCTGAAATGTGGACACTGACGGACAGCATTACACAGCTCACGGCCTCTCGCGCTTCATCTAACCACGAGATAATAAAAAGGAGCACGCGCGTAACGTCTTGGACGGACATGCCAAGGCTGCGGCCAGGGCAAGAAGGGGGTGCTTGCCGGAAGCGCGAGTCATTCGACACACCGACCGCGAACTTTATGCCACTGACAGTCCATGTGTTGGTTCTGTGGCTCCTGCCCTTCGGGACTCGGAAGTGCTCCAAGATTCAGCCTTTCCCGTACAGTTGCAGGAACACGAGATAACTTCTCGTCATGCCAGTTTGACGATTCTGTTGGTTCTGCTCGTCTGACCAGAAGCGGACCATACGTGCCGCTGGAGCGCTGATCAGAAGATGGCGTGGTGGACGAAATCCTAAAGGCGTTTTGGTCGGACGGCAGCTGGAGTCCTGGTGCCAGCAGAGAAGCCCTGGTCCCCCCCTTTCCCAGCGTCGAGAGTTGGGCGGCGGATCAAACTACAGGGCAATCACAAACGGGTCCCCCTGGCAAGCTTCTCCTGCAGCCGGCCATGAGCCAAGGCGGCGGACCCGATTGAAGCGAGGGGACATCCCTTATCGGTATTGTTGGTTATTGCCCAGGATACATACTTTGTCTTGTTCATCTTGTTTCAAACAATTTCTCCTTCGTTATCCTCACTTGCTTTCACCCAATCCACACATTCTTTCAAGTTCGGAGCCTAACACATTACACAATGGGTCCTGTGAAGAGCGTTTGCTTTATTGGCGCCGGCTTTGTCGTGAGTTAATCTTGGCTGAATACGAGCTGCCACGAGATCGTCTGCCGAGCAAGGCTGACAAGACTTTCTTTCCTACAGGGCGGTCCCAGTGGTGCTGTGCTTGCACTCAAGAACCCCGACGTCGAGGTCAGCGTCGTCGACTTGAGCGAGACGCGTATCGCAGCATGGAACTCCGACGCCCTTCCCATCTACGAGCCTGGCCTCCTTCCCGTCGTCAAGGAGGCGCGTGATGCTGAGGTCCGCCCCCAGAACCTCTTCTTCACCACCGACGTTAGAGGCACCATCAAGCGTGCCGACATTGTCTTCATCTGTGTCAACACCCCCACAAAGACCGCCGGTATTGGTGCTGGCAAGGCTCCCAACATGGCCTACTTTGAATCTGCCACCCGTATGATCGCCGCCGAGGCCGAGAAAGACACCATCATTGTCGAGAAGAGCACCGTTCCCTGCAGAACTGCAGCAAACATGAGAGAGATTCTCCACGCCATTGGCAAGCCTGGTGTCAACTTCGAGATTCTGTCCAACCCCGAGTTCTTGGCTGAGGGCACCGCCGTGGCCGATCTCATGAGACCAGACCGTATCCTGATCGGTTCAATGCAAACACCCAGCGGCCTCGAGGCGGCAGACGTCCTGGCAAACCTCTACGGCAGCTGGGTGCCCAAGGGAAACATCTTGAAGACAAACATCTGGTCCTCTGAGCTTGCTAAGCTCGCTGCCAACGCGCTGCTGGCTCAGCGTATCAGCAGTATCAACGCTTTGAGCGCAATCTGCGAGGCCACTGGTGCCGATGTTGGCGAGATTGCATATGCCGCAGGTCTGGATACCAGAATCGGCTCGCGCATGCTTCAAGCCTCGGTCGGATTTGGAGGTTCCTGCTTCCGCAAGGATGTGCTCAACCTCTCATACATGGCCGAAACCCTGCATCTTCCTGAGGTCGCCGCTTACTGGCAATCTGTTGTCGCCATCAACGAGTGGCAGAAGTCTCGCTTCACCAAGCGCATCATCTCAACCCTCTACGGAACCCTGACTGGCAAGAAGATTGCTGTCTACGGTTTCTCGTACAAGAAGAACACCGCTGATACTCGTGAGAGTGCTGCTATCTCCGTTGTCAAGGATCTCATCGCCGAACAAGCCAGAGTCTGCATCTACGACCCTCAAGTCACCAAGGCACAGATTTGGGAGGAGCTCGACATCAACGGATGCCATCTCGAAGACGTCGAGAAGTACGTTTCTATCGCCCAAAACCCCTACGACTGCGCTTCTGATTCTCACGCCGTCATCGTCCTTACCGAGTGGGATGAGTTCTCCAACAAGGATGTTTTGCCTGCCAAGAAGACTGCCGGTGAGAACCCTCAGCAATTGTTGCCTAGCCCCGTGGCTTCTGAGCACTCCTCCGACAACGAGATGGAAATGACGCCTGCAGACAAGTCTGCGCGCGAACGCTACAACCCCAGAACAGCCATCAAGCACGCCGAGGCACAAAACGCCAAGGTGGATTGGGAACAGATCTTCGACATCATGGAACGTCCAGCATTCGTTTTTGACGGCCGTAGAGTGATTGACGCCGGCAAGTTGCAACGGTTGGGCTTCCGCGTCGAGTGCATCGGCAGAGGCAACTCATTCCAGTAAATTCTCTCCAAAGGATTCTGGCATTCCTTTTTCTTATTTCCTCGTTGGGGCATGATCATGGCATGATTCGAAACTAGAGAGCACTTCTGGGAGTTTTGGTTGGTTGGGTTTCATCATGTCTATACGTACGTTCTTGTAATTATCTGATCCATTTAATCAGCGCCAGGCGCTCGAAATTACTGCCACATCTATCCACTCTACCGATTCTGTGACGCGTGTTTGTACACTTGTGTGTATGCACCATAAACTGGTTTCGAGCGATACCATTGGGAGTTGTCGATCGCCCATCGTCCTGTGAATCTTCAAGATTTAGATTGCTCTGCATGTCTGCGGGAGGAGATTGAAGTTCACTGTGTACTGTACATAGACCCATCGTGCGAGGTATACGGAGTACGGTATCTGATACAGTGGTTTGGCTCAGGCATCCGAGATCCATGCTCGTTATGCCACGAGGATTGTGCGTTACCGGCTGCAGTCAACCAGCGGAGCGTCCGGTTGATAATCTGATACCCAGCAATCGGAGGCGGCTCTCTTTAGCCCTCGGGGTGGTTGCAAGCCATGAACGCCTCCAAAAGCCATAGCGCCTGGCGACAGTGGAGTTAAGCGTGCATATTCTCCGAACGCGGCAACGACAAGGCCGGAGTTCCGGGTGCGTACGTGGACTGCATCGATCCTTTGTTTCAGAGCTGATCACTCTGTATAGATGAGCATGTATGTGTCAACTGCGGGTGGTTGGGCAGCTGAGCTCGTAGGATAGTCGATAGGAACGTTTTGATATATTGATAGGATTTTGACTTTAGGAAGCACACGTGAGAAAGTCCGATGGCGAGCTTTGTGTTTTCGGAAAGTCAACGTTCTCAGACCAAAACCCTTGTGCTTTGGGCCAATCTCCACAGACCCCACCATGATAGGCGACATGTCAAGAGATTCTCCGTGTGCAGATCCTTCACCTCTTGGCCACCGCGATGTTGATGGTCTTGTGGTTGAAATCCGTCTCCTTTCTAACGGACAATAACATGGAGCTGTGTTAGGATGCAACGGTGACGATCTGCAGCAACGGCGCGAGCTGGAGGAGACAGGACGTTGGACTAAGACTTGTTGCTTCACAGGCAAGAAATGAATGCTAATTACCCCCTGGTCAACCGCCAGCATCAGGCGTGGTGAGAGGCCTTGTTTGAGGGCTGTTATGTTGCCATTATACGCTTGGCACTGCACGCATCTAGAGAGGGGCGGCTGCATGCGGCCCCTTCGCATGACATGACTACGTAGGTCGGCGGGCGGGTTGAGAGCAGCTTATCTGATATATTAGCTAGGGTGGGCTGTCGAGGCTTGCGAGATAGTTTCGCATTACATCGTTCTTCGTACCGGCCGCGTATTCCACCAATTCTCTTTGTTTCATTCTCTTGAACTCTGCCACCTCCCTCGCTATACCCTAATCCTCGAGGCCGGTTCCCCCTTTATCAACTACAGTCATGGCTTCTCTCTCCGAGAAGCAACCGCAACTATCCATGGACGAGTCCGAGTTCAGCGACATCCAGGAAGAGCAGCGCCAGAAGCTGCTGAACTATGACGATGTCGAGAAGCAGTCCATCGTCGAGGAACAACCCCAAGCAAAGAGCGCACAGGAGGGCGCCGAATACCTCGTGTCGACTCGCGTCAAGATGATCTGTCTTGGACTCTATTTCGCCATGAACCTGGGCCTCACGCTATACAACAAGGCCGTCCTCTCCAAGTTCGCCTTTCCCTGGCTCATGACCACATTACACGCCACATGTGCAGCAATTGGATGCTACACCCTCCTGCTCGCAGGCCACATCAAACTCTCATACCTCACGCGACAAGACAACTATGTCCTGGTGGCATTCTCTGTTCTCTTCACCATCAACATTGCCATTTCCAACGTCTCCCTGGAGATGGTCTCGGTTCCCTTCCACCAAATCGCCCGCTCGACTTGCCCCGTCGCAACCATCCTGATCTACCGCTGGTTCTACGGTCGCTCGTACGCAAAGGCTACATACATGGCTCTGATCCCTATCGTCCTCGGTGTCGGACTCAGCACTTATGGCGACTACTACTTCTCTCTTGTCGGCGCATCTCTCACCTTCCTCGGCGTCTTCCTCGCTGCCATCAAGGTACGTTCCCTAAAATCCACCTTGATGTCCTTGCATCCTTGCTAACAATGTTACTAGACTGTCGCAACCAACCGTCTTCTGACCGGTAGCCTCAAGATGCCCGCTCTTGAGCTGCTCCTTCGCATGTCTCCTCTCGCTGCCGCACAATCGCTCGTATACGCATACTGCACTGGCGAAGTCACTCGTTTCGGCAACTTCGCTGCTGAAGGTGGCCTCACCTCCTCTGTCATTCTCGCCCTGCTTGGAAACGGCATCCTCGCTTTCATGCTCAACGTCACCTCCTTCCAAACAAACAAGCTTGCCGGTGCCTTGACCCTGAGTGTCTGCGGCAACCTCAAGCAATGCCTTACCATTCTCCTCGGTATCGTTCTCTTCAACGTCCGCGTCGGACCCGAGAACGGTGCTGGTATGTTGGTCACCCTTCTCGGCGCTGCATGGTACAGCAAGGTCGAATTGAGTGTCAAGAAGCCAGCCCCGAGATCATGAGTTTTTCTTCCTTTCGTCATTCTTTCCTTTGTCGACTAAATCATATCATTGCATACATGATTGGCGTTCTTGCTGCTTCTTTGGATATCTTCAGACTCCCCCAATTTTACCATCACTTACTTGGGCAAAGCTCTCAAGTTAATGTATATATTACGCTATTCTTCTCTTCTTCCACTAAGCTTTGTAATGACGGCACAGAGCAATGTGCGTAGCTATAAATTCAGACCAGACTTTCAACGAACATATCCATGTCCTGTGCGAGCCATTTCGTTTGCAGTGAAGATTATCCACTGTTTCTCTTACCATCCGCGTACCTCAATCATAGGGACGCATCGTCTCGTTCGCCTCGACCATCTCGGCAAAGCCCTCGATCTTTGTCGTATGCGACCAAGGCTTGAGTTCAGTCTCCTTCCTCACAGTAGCAGCAAAGCATCCAGTCCATCCCTCTCTGGGCCAAGCATGCACAACACTCTCGATCGTGTCCTTGTGCACCAACTCGGGATTCTTACCCGCATTGTCGAGCAATGTCGCAAAGTGTATCACAGCAGTCAAGGTACTGATGTTGCCAGTCTCACCCACATCCTGATGACGGATGATGGTCTCACAAACAGACTCGGCAGTGGATTGAGGTGCGCCGTTCTGGATCAAGAGGTTCAATGCTTGCATGCCGCCTTGGAATTCGAAGCTCAGTTGTGTAGAAGACATGTTTGCATCTGTGGTGCCAATGTCGTGGAGCAGGCTGGCCAGCAAGTATGTTTCTGGGCTGTAGCGCCATTCGGGAAAGTGCTGCATAGCAATTGCTTGGCCTGAGGTGTCATTGTGTCAGTCGATTGTCATGTTGTGTAACAAGTTGACAGAGTCAGTGACGTTGGTAGAAGGCAGCTTTGACGTACCGTAGTAGTAGACGCGCATGCTGTGGCTGAAGGTCTGCTTGGGCAGGTGATGTTTTGCGTGCTTCATGACAATGTCTACGATAGGGCTGCTCGGTAACGGCATGTCCTCGACGCGAAGCGGTGTTGGCTTTGACTTAGGGTTCTTGCGATTGGCGAGCAGTTTCTCGAGGCTTCTTGGAACTGCCGTCCAACCATTGTCTTCAATAGTCTTTGACATGATGAAAAGCTGGGATGTGTTGGCGATGAATATAATTTGGATGAGATTGTGACTGGTGATGGAAGCTGCGTTGAGTGCTCAGCATCTGTGACTGAGAGCCCTGGTTTATGTAGCTCGAGGCTTACGTGAGAGCAGTGAATAATGTGAAGACTATTCGTAATCTGTGCTTCGCTGTTTCCTTCTTCTCGATCGAGGCCGTAAAATCGTCAGATGCCATCATTCGGGAAGCTACGAGTACTTGAAGTACCCCACATTTGGTTTGCACCCCCACCTTCCATCACGTTTCAGATCTCGAACGCATTCACATCAGTGCAAAACCATGTACATGATTCTTTGGGAACGTAGTCATTTGTTTGAATGTACAGCTCTTACTTGGTGATCACTGTTTATGCCTTGATCTCCCAGATGTCGAGGTTTTTGCCCGCCTTATTCTTCCTCTCACGCTTGCCCTGGTTCATCTCGTTCAGCTTCAACATGGTCTCACTGGATTGAGCAAATGCAATGACCAGCTCGCGCATGCGGCCAGACTCGATGAAGCACTCTGCAAGACCAGTCTTGTCGTTGGCAACATCGTTTGCCAGCTCCATACTCCTCAAGAGATGTTCACGGCTGATCATGTGAGCGCCCGCGCAAAGGACTGTGTTGTATGCCAGCACAACCTCAGGAAGATACCAATTGCGAATCTTGACCAAGTCGGCGGCCTCGTCTTCTGCTTTCAAGTCAGTTGAGCTGTTGTTCTTACAGCAACGAGTATTTGCTTACCATCCTTTGCGTGCACGAGAATACCGCTCAGTACAGGCTCGACCGCAGCGCAGGTGTTCTCGAAGGTTGTTTTGACCTTGGCTGGCAGTGAACTGGGTCGCGGCACCTTACTAAGTCGCAGTCAGTACGTGCAGGCAGCAACAAGCATACTTGTACTTACGTGGCATAGTCATGCTCCACCGTTCTCCAAGCGTCCAGAGCATCCACTGCCTTCACTAGCAAACTGAGCTCATAGTATCCTCTGCATTGCTTTTGGAGGACGCGTAGCTTTGCTGCATGCTCAACGTCTTGGGGAAGTAAAGCCGTTTCCTCACGGTCCATGACGTTGACTGATGTTCCAAGAATAGGCCGTGATTTTGCTGTACACAACAAGTCGAAAGACAATTGATCCACCAGGCGTGACGCTTCTTGGAAGCAACCGTTGACTATAGAGATTGTTAGTACGAGTTTCCGATCGTGGCAGAGCGTCTGTGACTTACGCAGCAACTTCCTGCAAGCATAGGCAAGAGTCTGGAATGAGACATTCCAATGGCCCTCCATAAGATGGAAAACGGCAAGGTGGTCGGCAATGCCTTCGCCGCCTTTTCCTTCTTCCACAAAACCCAGCTTTATCCTTTGGCCAGGATAGAGTTCCTCTTTGGTGTTCTCGATGATTTTCAGATTTTCCTGTTCCGCGGGCCTCTTGGGTAGCACTTCTTCCATGAGATACTTGGCCTGTTCGATCAAGACAGCAACAGCATCTATACCATATGTCGACATGAGCTTGGTAAAGTGCATCTTTTCCTGAAGGTCTTGTACATCGGTCATGGTCTGTGCAAGTGACTTGATGCCACGACCAGGTGACATTCTTGATGCGTATACAGATGTGAGTTCCCATCTACCTGCAGCACGTAGGAGTTGAATATAGGCAGCGATAATGTTGTCCAGAGCTTCGGGGTCGGATTTTGTGTCTGAGAGTGGCTCGTGGAATTCACGCAACATCAGTACCATGTGAGTAACAATACGTAAAGCATCATAGTCGTTGAAGATGACGCTCTCCCGCTGAGAATCTGGAGAGACAGCCGTACGCAGAGGAGCTATAGTGGTCGAAGTTGTTTGGTACCATGCAGCATCCGAGATGGCCGTTGCGAGGTTCTTGCACAAATCGGCAAAGTTGTCCGCAATGAGACTGCCTTGCAGTAACTTGAGGGGTCTCTTGGCTTCTTGCGAGGTGGAAGACTGCTCATTGAGGCGCCTGATCAAACTCCGAGAAACGTCGTTTTGGTTGCCATGGTGCCTGAGAGAGTCGAAGATGGGGAACCTTGAAGCGATACCAGATGCAAACTTTTCCGGGAAGCTTTTTTGCAGATATTCCTCCAGTTGTCCGATCAAAAGAGAGTTGTAGTGAGCGAAGATATAGTCGTCCCAGCTCTGGCACACGCGCTTGACCGAATCCAGATCGCCACTCAGCACACCGTACACAGCGGCTTCATACTCATCCAGACCCGTTTGCTGTGTCAAGGCGTAACACATACGACGCCAGAGCGAACCAGCCGAGAGACCTGGCAGAGCGACGTCCATGTCCGAGTCAGCGCAGGCAGCCATGCTTGCAGCACGCCAGCTTTGGTTACGTTCAGAGCACCATTGACAGATGTCGTACCACGAGTGACCGCGCCTTAGCATCTCCCAGCAAGTCATCCATAGGGCTCTTTCCGAGTATTCGTCTGCCTTCTCCAGAACGCGATATTGGCGAGTTGGTGCATCCGGGTCTAGAGAAGATACCAGGGGTTCATTGCTGTGTGTGCGCTTCACATCAAGCATGTCAGACGAGGCAGTCGAGAATAGACGCATTCTTTTTGTTCCTTTGATCCTCTCGCGCGTCTCCATCCAGCCATTGGACCAGATGCCGGTTCCTCGGCCTGACTTTTTCTCGAGTTCCTCGGCAATAGCTTCGATATCGCTCTCGCCGTGGTTGGCAGCCCCCTGTAGCCATTGAAGGACCAGATGTCGCTCTCTGGCCGAATCGTTGTCCAGAGTGAAGCGTTCCCAAATGTCCGAGTCAGATGTGTATGTGTTCGGCGTGCCTAACTCTGCCAACCTTGCTTCCTTCTCTTGCTGGCGAATGTGCTTCTCGGGCGAGTATCGTTCTTGGAGCATGATACGGAACAGCTCCCAGGTGTCGCGTTCGGCTTGCCATTGTCTCAGGGTTTCGAGAGAAGTTTGGGCGGGGATGTCTTCGTCGGCATCGTTGTGGGTGACGGGGCCGACTGGAGCAGAGAGACTGGAGCTTCTGATGGGAGACATGGTGATCCTCTTGCCAAATTCGTTCTTCATGTCATTGACGCGCTGAGCGTCGTGGCGTTTATTCAGCTTCTTGACCATGGTGTCGGCAAAGTCCTTGTATTCAATTGTCAAATCGAGGGCAGTACGATATGCATCTTGTCCATGTAGACGGGAGTTGAATTTATCGAGTGTCTCTGCAAAGTGGTCGACTTCGCGACCGACACGATCAGCCATGTCGCGCAAGGGGTTGATTTGGTCAATGAGGTGGCTAGAGGGTACGAGAGCGGATTGGTTGACGTCGAGATTCTGACGAGATATGGTCAGTGGTCGGATCGAGGTAAATTAAATGAGCGGCAGGAAAAGGCACCTGGGACGTGGAGAAGCTGTTGGAGCGCGCAGCGTCGACAATCGAGTTCGTGTTGGCTTGAGAGGGCTGTGCGATTCACGAACGAGTCAGAGCTGGCAACAGAGATGGAGTTGTGATTAGTTGGTACTAACCTTGCGATGGACGGGCTTGGATGCGCCAGAGCTGGCGCCTTTCCTTGTAATGGGCGCCATTGTGCGTGGCTGCGCACGATCGACTGACTCTCACCGAGAGTAATGGACAGTGGTATGCTGAGGCTGCTAGTACCGTATGCTCCTTGACAGCTCGTCAAGACGCGAATACAAGTAAAACTAGGTAGCTGCAGCTTGTTCCAAACATGGACCTCGCGTTGCGGTGCCAAGACCTGTCTGACATGGCATCACAAGAACTCTCCGAGGCCCTGGACCATCGTTTCCATGAACTCCCCATGAGCCAAATCCTGTCACTCTCGCCCCGCTCCCACGACAACACACACACGCCGAGCTGAAGTCATCAGAATGTACAGTTGCTTGAGGTTTCTAGCATGGGCCATAGAGCCAATACCATCATGACTCTCGGCGCATGCTTTCGATTCTACCAGAGGAAATGTGCCTTTCTTTGGCTGTCTGCGTGATGAATCTTGGTGTATAGCAAGGAACAAACTCGTATGTGATACTAGCCTTATCTGATGATAATCGAAGCTTTGCCGTCTGTCAGAATCCGATACCAACAAAGGAAATCTGATACAGGCATTTGTCTCCAACACTTCTACTGCGAGAACTTCTTTTTCCAACCACTAAGCTTACCGCGAAGTCCGCTACTCTTGCGCTCTGGAGCCGGAGGTGCGCTCTCCTGCATCGGCTGCTGCTGTCCGTTCTCTTGATGATCAGCACCAGACTCGGGCTGCCGAGCAGGCTCAGACTGTTCTTCCACCACTTTACTAGCAGCTCCAGGGGCTGAATCTCCAACGTACGCCTTGTTGCCTCCCACAGCAATCGTGAAGAGAGCAGGTGCGCCATCGTTGACCTTGCCAGACTGGTCCACTCCTCCTTCCGGCTGCACGTCGTCATATGCAAACCCGTAGCCTTTCTGGTCGAGGTTGTGCTCGTGCACAATTCGACAGTAGTGATTGGTCGGGTCACTCTTGTAGTAGGTCGACGGGTCCGAAGGCTGTTGATTCTGAGACACCAGCGTGGTACGGATGAAGCCAGCTGCAAGACGAGGGATGATGGCGTTGCGAGTGCCATTGGGCCCAGTGGTAAATGGTCCACTGTTGCATCCAAAGATATCTGCAGTGTTTGGCTTGTCGAAAGCCTCTTCCCCAACGAGCAACTGGTCGTTTGACACCTTGGCATCGAGAACACCAGGGCCTGCCTGAGTATCGAGCTTGAACATTCTCGAGTCTGCGCTGTAATAGTTCCAGACCTCGTCAACATACGGCTCATAGTATCCTGCAAAGCTTGCTCCAACGGCGTCTCCGTGAGATGGGTTGAGGACACGGAAGTTTTGTCCATTTTCTTGAACGATCAGTTTGTCCCATGGCTTTCCGTCCTTCTGTGCTTGGGTTTTCAGATCAGCACATACTCTTTCAAGACCATCAGAGGCCATGCCAGATACATGCTGTATCGCACCAGCCGAGTTCTTCAGTGTGATGGCGATAGGAACATTGGACACGAAATCGACATAGCTGATGTTTGCGTACAGCTGAGCGTCGTTAAGCGTGAATTCGCAGAATCCAAAGTTGACCTTTGCATTCGGATCGCTAGGATTTAGCACCGAAGGCTCGACAAGGGCAGGTCCGGGATTCAGCAGAAAGTTCAACTTGCTATCGATGGAGAACCATACACGACCGCCAGCAATCTGAGGCACAGTAGCGGTGACGGTGTTTCCTGGCTGTCCGAGCGGAATGGCACAGTCTTGCGCCAGCTCCGATCCAATTGCAGACACGTTTTCGGGATAATAAGGCGTCTTGCCGTCTGCTTGTAACAGCACACGTCTTCCATCAGCAATGTTGATGCCTGTGATATAAGCCCACACGTTGCTGGAGTTGCTGTTGTTGACCAGCTCGAAGGGTAGAGACGCGACCATGATGAGTGTGAAGAATTGATGAATTCAAGTAAAGAGATAATTCCTGAGAGACGGGCCAAATGAATAGAGCAGAACGACCTTCCCTTATATACAGCTTCCTTGTCTGATGTGTTGTCAAAGAATACAATCGCAGACTCACCAAAAGCCGAGACGAAACAGCACCAGCGCTTGGGAGTGACGTCGTCTTCCAACTTTCTGCAGCCAATCTTGGCTCGAACAAGGAGTTTTTAATCTAGTCTTCTCCCATCATTGTTCGCCATGTCTCTGGCGGATAACGCGGCGATTGGTAGTAGCAGTATGTGGACCAAGGTGCATGGCCGTTGGAAGCAGAAGATTCGCTGTGTTGCAGGCTGAGGCGCAACGCCAAAAGGTAGGTCATGTGGAAGAGTCAGACTAGAGTACAACTTCAAAGTCCTCTACCTTTCTCAGTGGGTATATTTGTCCCTCTCCTCAAACATCGCCATTTTCCAGAGCCTGTAAACCACACAGTCCTTTGCCAGTGTTGATTGAGGTCTGACAGAGAGCATGTCGAATGCTTTGTCTTCGTCTACGATTGTCGGCAATTTACAGTCTCATAGAGATTCAGCAACATTCAATACAACGATTCTCTCCGGTCTCAATGGACCGACATCTCCCTGGTACTTTGACGCGAACCGACTTCTAGACACACACACGTGCTACGAGCCTACTGACTTCTTTTCGATATCACAAGACTTGGGTGTACGTAAGGCTGTAAGCGAAATGTTGCAACAACTGACATCTGCGCATGATAGCCGGACCTATCCTAACGGCTAGCAATCAGCTGACAGGCAGGAACGACGATCGACGAAGCATTGATGCGTGAACGATGTTCGAGGCTAGGGGTATTGGATTAGTAGCGCAGTCAGAACAGGGTCACCGGGGTCGCGACAATTTGAGATCTGTTTGGAGCTTTAGGGCTTGTCAGAACATGTAGGCGCACAGATCTGTACCCAGCTCCAAGCTAGGTATGGTTAACACCCTGTCTGAGTGTACGTTGATGCGGTTCTGTTCTGGCTCTAAGCGCCTGGCTATATTAGCTGTGGACATGCTTATATAATTAGAATCATATTGCGGGGCTTTCGGACTAAATATCTCGACTCTGACATCCCTACTGATTTGTGGTGGTTGCACAGCACTCAATAATCCTGCACGCACGAGAACCAATGACAAACAGAGAAATTGAGGTTGTCTCGTGCTACCCGTGCTACACAACTCACGCGTATTAGGGAAGCGTCCCTTCTTCTGTTATGAACGGCTCGGGTGGCATTCGACGACGCTCGGCACCATTCTATCCCTTTCCACATGGCTCTTCTCGTTTTGCAGACACCTGCCCTGAGCTCTGTTGCTCCACTCCGGCAAAGCATCGCGCTCTCTAGTTCTCAGTACGAAATATGTGGAACTTGTTCTCGCCTTCCTTCACATGGCCCTATAAGTACAAGGTCTCCCCTAATCTTCAAATGCAGCCGCTAGGACGAGCCTCTCCTTCCATCATCGCGCGGTTCTGGGGCTCCGTGCACAGAAACCTACTTCTTACTTTCTCTGAATGTTACTGTCGCTGGCACAATATCCCGTTCGATGGCCAAATCGCGCAACTGCCTTTCGGACTTCTCCTGAAGTGGTCAGATGGAACACGCCTAGAAGAAGTCCTCGCCATGGAAGCTGTTCGTAAGGCCGGCATGCCTGTACCTAGGGTCATATGCTATGGCGAACAACCCGATACGCCACATGCACCGGTATCCATACTCATGACTCGTCTACCAGGACGTCAACTGGGGCAAGTTTACGAGAGTCTCACTTCTGCGGAAAGAGATACTGTCCTTCACGAACTAGACGCCTACCTCTCTTCGATGCGAAAGTGGGAGAGTCCATGGGGCGAGGATCAGATATGTTCACCGTCAGGAACTCATATTAGAAGTGTTCGCGTGCCCTTCACAAAGATGGGCCCTTTCGACTCGGAGCAGCAGATGAATGACTACTTGCTTTACCCCGACGGACATGACATGTACGAAGACGAGGAAAAATTCCCGAAGCTCAAGAAAGCAACCGACAAGCTCTTCAACGACAGACACGAGATTGTCTACACCCACGGCGATTTCAAGCATCACAACATTTTGATTCACAATGGACATGTTTCGGGACTGCTCGATTGGGAATCTGCCGGTTGGTACCCCGACTACTGGGAGTTTACCACTGCTCTCCGACTCGTCCGTGAGAGCTTTTGGTGGTACGACTTTGTTGTCAAGCTTGGAGGTCATAGATACCTGGTTTACCGTGAGGCTGAACGCGCACTTTTCAACCTCACCAGTGGATATACTATCGGGTGGTAGTCGAACGCCATGATCCCTGGCCAGCCATGTTTAGCGGCCATCGCCCTTACTCCGGCACACTTTTCAAACACTGGCTCGTAGTAAACTTGCAACGCTAAGACACCGTTACGGTGAGAGTATGATATGAGCATCTTTGAGTGGAGCTCTACAAAAGGACAGCAAAGACATGTTCTGAACTAGCTGTTCAGTTTGAGCAGAGCGAGTCAGTAGTCCTGGCTGGTGGTTGTCGCACGCCGATTCAGCATTAGAATTGCCGAAATCGAGCACCTCCTGTTCTAGAGCCGCCAGATCGTGACATTTGAAAACGGATCTTCCAGTCTCGGACTTCTGGCAATGCTTCTAACACTTTGAAACCCCAAGTTCGGCAGGTCAAGCCAAGTATATCAAACAATTGGCCGTCGTATGTGCGGAATATGGAATCGACATCGCCCATATGCTCAACGGGAACAGTGGTGATTTGGCAGAGACCGATCAGAAGGAAACTCTTGAACACGCCTTTGGTGACGGCATGGTCTGCGATCCGTTGCATGCTTTTGCCTGTCACGTGGTACTTGGTACCCGATCTCCTTTGATGTAGATACCTAGAGACCCCAGTGAATTTCGTCCGGCTCTGGTGGATGTGAGAAGGTCACAGCAGCTGTCGAAAACAATTTCTCAATCGCACAAGTCTGGGTATCTACCCCACACAACTGGCAAAAAGACAACGCGCCCAGAGGACACACCATCAAGATGAAATGAGGGACCTCATCAATGAATCAAAAAAGTTTGGCAGTGACTGGCTCGATGCAGAGACACGAGCAAAAGGATATGCTCTCCATCAGGGAATCGAACCCTGGTCTCCCGCGCTTGACGAGATATTACTCTTGACAAGCGGAAATCATGACCACTAGACCAATGAAGATAAGCTAGCTGAGCTGCTATTGGTTGATGAAGCAAATCTTAATAGACTTGTATATATGCCAACCACAATAGCGTTCTGGGGCGCAGTATATGTCTCCTATTACTTCCAAGGACACTAGAAGGTCGTGCTCGATACGAAGCTTCACATTTTCGTCCGGTTCTCGAGAAGAGTTCTGCTTGTCAGACATAGGTTCGGAGTATGAGAAGATCCATGACGGAAGAAAGGGTCGTAAAAACGGGCGTCATCGCGTGGCTGGAAAACACGATGATGACACGTTCGTTCGCGAGATCTGATCTCAAACCTAATCTCGCAATTACAGTACCCGATCGGGAAATGTATCGATATTCTTCTGCAGATCCAGGAACCATGACGCCCTTGATATGTTGCTTTCAGAAATGATATCAGTTGAGCGCGTAGGGTACCGCGTAAAGTGGTTTTTCTGTTAAAGGTCGCGTCCCTCATGTAAGTGTTCGTCGTTGATACGAAAATTCTGTATACCATTGACCCTATACTTCGTCTCACATCACTCAATTTGCCCATTTCGATTTGATTCATATCATTTTCTGTACATCATGTCATCTTCAGCAGGTCGCAGAACAAAGCCTGCTCACGTTCTCGACTTTTTTCACGACAAGAATGACGATTCTGCTCTAACAGTTCTCGCCAATGGAGTACGCTTTCACGCCTTTGTCGATTTCAAGAGGATGAAGGGTGCTGCAGAGGGGAACGACAAGGCTGTAGAAGAGTACTCAAAACTTATCAAGATGGTCAGGGGTCGGTCACACAAAGACCAGCCGCAAGAATCGGAAGATCCGAAGGCAGACCCTGGAGAAGAAGCAACATACTGTGTATGTCATGGACCCGACCGAGGTTTCATGATTGGTTGCGACAGCTGCGACGAGTGGTTCCATGGCGGATGTGTTGGCATTTCCCAAGAAGAGGGGGCCTCGATGGATGGGTACACTTGTTCGGGCTGCCAGGACAATGTCAGAAGTCCCACTGCCGCATCTCATGACAGTGGTGTTGTACTGGAAGACAATGACAAAGCAGAGAACGATTCAGAGGAGAAACTCCAGGCTTGGATACTCTCACACCTCGAAGCCGAGATCGACAAGTTCGCTCCATCAAGGAGTGAAATGGAAACAGCCAACGTGTATGATTGGTACCACCCCTCAACACACTTTTACGCTTTACAATACACGGACGGCAACATTGTACCAAAAGAACTGGAGGCGACACCTGCACTTCGATTCAAGATGGACAATCTCCTGCCAAATGTCACTCTACCAAAAAACATCCTTAAATTAGACATACCGTCGATCCAAGCATCAGAGTTGGAAATAGTCGAAACCTCTGGCCCGCTACCCACCCTCGTCCGGCACAACGACAACCTTTACTTCCTCAAGGTTGTTGATCCAACTCAGCCCGCGCCAACAAAACGCGAGATCAAGATCATGAAGAACATCGAGAAGCTCAATCTACACAAGGAGATGCGAGTACCACAAGTCAAAGGCCTGGTATCCTTCTCAAATTTCAAAACCGATATCATGGGATTTCTGCAAACCCATATCGAAGGAGCCGAGCCATTGACCCATCTTCTCGATTCTGATGTGCCTCAATCCAAACGCGATGGCTGGGCTGCTGAATCCGAGAAGATGGTGAAGCTTCTACACAAACATGATCTTGTGTGGGGCGATGCCAAAGCTGACAACTTCATGGTGGACAAAGACGACAAGCTTTGGATCATCGACTTTGGAGGCAGCTACACAGAAGGATGGATAGATCCCGAGTTGAACGAGACCGTCGAAGGCGATGACATGGGCACGAGGAAGATTGTGAACGCATTACATGATCCAGATGCGAATACGTTTGACCTTGACGACACCACGGCGGCTGAGGAGAATGGTCTCAAGCGCAGGCACTCTGAAGAAGAAGACCAAGAAGAGAGTTATGCTGACAAGAAAGCAAGGGTGGAGTGAAGGTGTAGAAGTGATCATTGTGTCATCTAGCGTTCTTGTTTAGTGTATGTTGAAGTAAGAGTATCAAACCAGCGATAGCATCAGTTATGATTTGATCTCAAGTTTTCTGCGAAACGTACAGTCCCGAGTGGAACGAAGCGAAGATATACAGTCCCGATATGGTCATACGGTCAGAGAACGCCAGGACAAAGGTTTGTGTGAATGTATACAATGTATTGGGTATCTATGAACTCCGTCTATGCAGTCTATGGTTCCGTCTATAATGCGTCTAATGCTGTATGAAGTACAAATAGTCTAAAGTCTAATTTATCGTGAATGAGTCGAGTTTATGAGGTGGAAAAAGTGGCGTGAAGAAAAAAAGATGCAAAAGATGTGGCGGTTTTGTGACCTTTTTAGTTGTCCAGCAACGTCCAGGTCATGGCGCCAGTATCAGTGACAGCAGTAACCGCAAGAGGAGAGCTGGTACCATTGTCGCCAGACTTGAAAGTGAAATCGAGGATTTTGCCAGATATTGACCCAAGACTAGTAGGAAGGCGTTTAATCTGGTACTTGAATTTCTGCTCGGCCTCGAGCTTCTGCAGAAGAGGGTGTTGTGGCTTGAGTGTCTCGATGAGCTTCTCGGCCGATGGCAAGCGGTAGAGGAAGACGCGGTTCGATGAGGGAGTTGTAGGAGTGGAGGACGATTTGTTCTCAGACATGGCCAACAGAGAGTTGTTGGGTGACAGAACAAAATGGGGGTGGTTGATGTGAGCAGAAGGCAGGTCGTGCCACAAGTGCTGAATGTGCTCGGAAAGATGGACAGGAAGATCTTCGAGAATGGTAACAGCACGCTCGGCGGTAAGAACGTGGCCGTGAATTTTGCTGAAAGGAATATAGGCTAAACAGTATGAGCCAGATTGGACGTTCGTCGCATGCTTCTGAGCAGCGATAAGCCAGCCATTAGCAAAGGGACGCAAGAGCTGAAGGCCAGCCAAGCGTTGTGAGACAGCGGGAGTACCGTCGGCAGGGTCGGACGAGGGCAAAGAGAGCTTGCTAGCATCAAGGAAGGCGTGCTTCAGACCACCCTTGTCTTGCCAGTGCTCTAGGCCAGGCTTGCCTTGCTGAGGCGAGCCAAGGTAGACGACGACGCCTTTGTTGCTCAGCTGGACTCGCAGCAAGCTGTCGTTGTGCTCGAAGTCGAGAGCAGCAATGTAGTGGCCAGTGGCCGAGGTGATGTACGAGGCAACGGGCCATGAGTCGGCGGGTGCATCCAGGTCGTAAATCTGGACGGTGCGTTCCAGGGCGATGGCCAGCATGCGTCCGTCGGAAGAGAGAGCCAGCTCATACATGGACGTCGGTGAGCACTTGAACCACGGGCCTCCACCCATTGCTGTGCGAAGGTCGTTGATGGGACGTGTAGAGATGACGGTGGGCTCAGAGGTGGTCGTATCGTAGTGTGTGATTGTACGGTCGTGGAGAGAGACTGCTCGCCTGCCGTCCTTTGAGAGAGCGAGCTTGGTCTTGTCGAGTCTTGCTGAAAGGCTGTCGTCGGCTGGTGTTGAAGCCTTGACGCGCATGCCCAGCATCAACGCTCTTGCCGCCTCGTCGTATACCGACTCTCTACGTTTCGAGTCTGCCTTTTTGGCCCACGTTGTCGGCTCGATGGGCAGTTGTCCTAGTTGGTTGGCGAGCGTCACGGCATCCCTGGATGCATACTTCCAGTAACGGCAGACATTGCGCGATGCGTAGAATGACCAAGGATCCAGGTACGAGAAGATCTGCTGTTGCAGCTCCAGCGGGAGTGTAAGGGCCATGATTGTGTGTCTTCTCTTTCTCAGTATCGTCACTCTAGCTAGAGAAATAAGAATGGGGAAGAGGCAGGGGCTTTATTCGTATCAAATCTGCGACGAAACCCTGACGGGCCAATTTACGAGTCACCTCATCACCTCATCTTGCTCCGAAACTTCTCCCTTTTTGGGGCAATATTTTTCTGTTGACCCGTCGTCATGAAAATTCCAATCCCTCGCAACGTCATTCAGGGTCTTTGGCTCTGCCCGTGTTTTGGCTTTGCTTCCTCAACTGCTTCTTTGCGCCCGGGCATCAAAGAACATTGATGGCTTGACACTCTTCTCCACCTTCTCACCCACGCTGTTTTGACCACTCCAAGGTCAATTGCTTCCAACATTGTCTGTCGTCAATCGCCTTGACAGTCATCGCTCCACCTCCACAGATAGACCCATCGTTTTGTGCCCAAAAGTGTTGAGAGATATCTTGTTACACCGGACCTCTTAGCGCGGCATCTGTCCGATTACCAGAAGTTAAATCCCGAAACGCTATCATAAATCTGATGCCGATGCCTTCCGCTCATGCTGTACTGACGAGTCATGACCTATTCTTGTAGGCATTCTTGCTCACCTTGCGCTTTAGTTGAGTATTTCGAACCGACTGCCGAACCGCTCGGAGCACATCTGCTCTTATCGACACCCAAGCTTTTCGAGATTTCATCCATCGTCTAGCGCATGGCAAGACGTGATACTGCATCGATTGAAAGCAAACTTTCTTATTCCGAGAAGCACCTGCTCTCAGATATATCGATTTTTGCAAAATCTCACACACAAGGACTATTGTATTGCACGGAGACTAGTCTAGACAATGGGAACAGCGATGAAATGTGAGTAAGGTATTAAGTACTAGAAGAGTCTAAAGTGGTATCGTTGTAAAACCCGTTCCTAAACCGTGAATGATGCTCAAAGAGACATCCAACTTTTGGTGTCCCAGAACGCCGCGCTAATGTGAAAAACAGTCTCCGTATCTAATGGTTTAGGAAAAAGAAGTGGCTAGGATGGTCTCAAACATACGAGGCCTGCTCAAGCACCGCGACGGAGACTCGAAGCTCGAGATCTGGGCTTGGTGAACGACTCCCGTGTGTTGACGCGGTCGATGTCGTAAGGTGAGTGCTCATATGTAGAGGTGCGAGATAGTCTGGCACCGCCGAGTCCCTGACTGTCATTTCCGGTCTTGATCTCCTCGAACTTGGGAGTTTCGGCGTCACCATGCGATTCATCTTCATATGAATAGTCAAAGGCTTCTTGTTCTTCCTTTTCCTCGTCCTCTTTGCTCTCGCCTCCTGCCATCTGTTTCTGCATGTTACGCATGAAGTCCATGGACTGCTTTGCGTACTTGCAACGTTCGCGAATCTGAGGCCCAAACTTGTAGAAAAGGAATGGCATAGGAACACAGACCAGTGCGAGGAAAGCAGGGATGGTGGAAGCCCAGTGAATGCCAAGATTGTCATACATCTGTCCGGTGAAGAGAGGGAAAGCCGCACCGAAGAGCGAACGTAGGACGGAGTTTGCTGCAAGTACAGATGCAGCGAAGATAGTGTACGAGTCAATCAAGAAGTTCATGATGGCAAGGAAGACCAATACCATGCCGAAGCCAAATGGTACGCCGGCAGCAATCGAAGCCATCCAGTGAATCGAGGGTGAATTGGTCCAAGCGAACCAGAAGAGTCCAATGGGCAAGCAGATACCACCCAAGATACAGGGAGGAAGGCGAGCCTCAGGGGGAGCAAAGCCTCCATGTTCTCCAGAGATCTTGACGTAACGCTTGTTGTCCCAGATCGAATATCCCACGGCCATAAGCATGCCTACAGCGACTCCCAAGAAGGCCAGACCTCCAATTCCTTGGCTCCAACCTCTGCCTTGCTGGTAGACAATAGGGAATGCTGCGAAAAGCATGTAGAGAGTTCCATAAATGATAGCCATGTAAATCGACAGAAGCAAGACGATGGGCTCGCGGAAAAGCAGGATCCATGGACGCAGAAGAGAGGTCTTGAAAACCTTGCCGAAAGTTGTAGGACCTTGGTCAACGTCGCCCTTGCTGCGGTAGACCTTGCCAGTCATCTTGGACATCTTTGCAGCACGCTTGCGAAGGAGCACGGGAGGGTAGGTCTCGGGGATGAGGAGCGAGCCGACGATCCAAAGCACACCAGTACTGGAGGAAAGGAATTAGTCAATGAACAAACAACACTGAGAACAACAACACTCACAAGATGGCCATGACACCCTCAACCCATCGCCAACCAATAGTCTCGCCGACAAAACCTCCAACGATAGGTCCAAGAACGGGTCCCATGAAAGGTGCAGCAGCAAACAGGGTCATAGCCAGACCTCTCTCGTTGGCCGAGAACATGTCGGCAATCACACCTCCGGCGTTAGTGAGAGGAGAAGAGCCAATGGCACCAGCGAAGAATCGAAGAATGATGAGAGTGGCCATAGAGTTAGAACCAGCAGCTCCAGCGTTGAAAGCAGTCAGACCGCCATAGGTGGTGACAAAGAGCACTTGACGACCGAAGATTTCGGAGAGTGGCGCCCAGAGAAGGGGACCAATGGCAAAACCGAGAACGAAGAGGGAAACACCAAGGATACCCACTTCCTTCGAAGCACCGAACTCGACTAGAATCTGTCTGATGCCACCAGAGTAAGCTGACGAGACGAAAGCTACCGCTAGTGTCGCAATTGCGACGAGCATCGTGAGGCCCCATTTCTTGAACTTGGAGAAGAGCATAGGGTTGCGGGGGTCGTTTGTAATCCAGTTGACCACGTAGGGGTCCTCATCAGTTCCGGAGCCTGGGTAGTTCCAGTTCATGACCTCATCAGTGATAAGACCTTGGTCCCATACCAAGCGCCAATGGGGAATCGAAGAAGGTCCCTTGCCAGCTTCGACATCCTTGGACTTCTCCATGCTGGTCGTGTGTGGTGAGAGAGATCAAAAGGTGGAGTTTGTTTATCTGGGGTAGACCAGGAATCCAAGTAGCAGAAGCTAGGGTCCAGATGCTAGCGTATGGGTCGTGATAAGACTTCGAGAAATTCTAGCGCTTCGAAGGTAGCACAGAAGGGGGATACTCTTTAATATGAAGAGAAAAAGGGCTCTCAAGTGTTGCGATGACAACATGGCAAACGCTTGCCTGGTAATAGAGTTCGTTATTCCATGCGAGGCGTCAATCCGGAGGACCGAGGTTCCGATGGCTTGGTATGATCGAATTGTGCCGTTGCCAATGGCCTTCTGGACAGTCTGATTGGACCATTGTCAAGAGATGTGCTTTTGTGCAAAGCTTTTCGCTTGTTTGGCGTGCGGCAGGCGTGCCCAGAACGCCTCATCAGGGAGATTCTGCCGAGGTATCCGAACCCATCTGCTCTTGCAAAGCACTTCTCAAACGTTGTTAGCGAGTGATCAGATACTTCTCATGATACTTTCGTATCCAGATTATAAATCAGAGGAGCCTCTGTGGTCATGAATACCTGAATGGTTTCATCAGTCGAGTACAGTCGGCCCACGGAATGTGAGTCTACTCTGCCTGATCGAAAAATACATTCATTCTTCGTGTCTTCCAAGCTCTACGAGTAGTGAGGCCCAAGGTATCCTACTTTTGCGCCCCCTTTAATTTTAAACGAAAAGAGGTTCTTCTTAGCGACTTGCGATTCGTGTGACTTTTGCTCTCTCAACAACAGTTGACAGATTTGCTTTGCAATTGACTCGCGGCCTTCGCCTATCTGATCGGGCCTTTGGCCGCCGGTCGATGCGAGCCGGTCCTTCACGGGCGCCGACCGCCGCTCCGCTCGAGGCCATTGGTTGCCGAAAGAGATATTGTGCTAAAGAGTTGTGCAACCTCTGGTCGGTTTCACGTTCGCTCATGCTTCTTATCACTACGAGCGACTGGAGCAATCTCGTCAAATGATTGCAAAGGTGTGTCTCGTATCTTGTTCCACTTTCGGCGATGCCGAATCGCGAAGTTGCAGCATATCGGTTCGGTGGAGCAACACAATGGCCACGCACGCCTGGCGACTCCTCGAGCGATTCAAAGACGGATATGCACGACCCCAAAACGGCAGCATTCCGAGAGGTTGTTATACACCCCACGTGGCGCCTTCGCTTGTGTTCGAACCGCGAGCTTGGTAGAATGGATATAGCTTTACATCTTGCACTACACTCGATTGTTTCTACAGAATCGAGGTGGTCCTGTACGAGCAGACCACGCGCACATAGCTGTGCGACTTTGTACTGATCAGGACCATTCACCACTCAGTGCGACCCTTCAGTGCTTCGTGTCCGAGACCATCGGATTTGAAATCAGGCTGCTGGCGAAGTATTGCGATGTAGGTAGTATAGGGCAGTCGCGAGCAAAGCGAGTCCGCAGATGCGCCACGACGATAATGCAAGCTGCCAGGATTAACCACTACTAGACAGGCTTGTGTTGTTCGAGTCGACTCACATTAAACGATTGGGTATACCGGCTCCATCGACTAGTGCTGTTTGTTGCAGATGCTGCGTCACCTCGTTCGAGTCTGCCGGGTTCGACCGGTGAGCTCGCAACTGCAGTGATAGAGCGTAAGGTTAGGGAAAATGGTCCCTCCTGATCGCCAAAGAAGCTGCAACGCAATATGAACAATAATCAAACAACACGAAAGCTGCACGGGACTTACCTCCTCATCATGATGCTCATCCTCTTGATTGTCTCGAGATTGATAGGGTCCGCATGCTCCTTTTCCTTACCGCGATAGGTCGGCTTCAGACCAGACCATGGAACGAATACAAGGCCACCTTTCTCGAGACTGCTTTCCCCGGAACAAGGCTTGAAGTCGTACTCCCACGAGATGGTGGCTTGTTCACGTCCGTTGTCTGGATTGCGGGGAAGTAGCTCATCCTTGAGGATGAAGGTGTATCTCTTGTCTGCGAGTTTCTAGGTATGAGCCTGGTATCCTGCACCAGAAAACTAGTGGCATGATTCGGGGGATTAGGAAACTTGCCGTCGGCTTCTGCAATGTCGAGCACGATTCCTGCATAATCAGACAAATCCCAGCCTCTATCCTCGCCCGTGGTCCGCTGGCTTGCGAATCCTGCGCCACCTAGTGTTTTGATGTCGAGATTGCCATGGAATCGCCCTGTGCTGCTGTGGCATTCGAGGAAAGACTGCGCATCACAGTTTTAGCATGTCTGGAAGCTCAGAAGCGCACATGCGGCTAGTCATCCTACTTGTGATTTCCCACCGCGTACACGATCGTCGCTTGCAGTCCAGTCTGCGGCGTTCCAGGACCTGTAGGGCGTAAACTTTTCAGCATCGTGCAGACTCAGAGACACGCAAGATCACCAACCGACTACCCCCGAACAAGATTCGGTCTTTTTCTTTGTCCATAGCCATATTTCTAGTTGAGCGCTCTATGGGAAGTCGATGTTCTGGCGTCGGGTGCGCTGCGCGCAAGTGGTGGTTGGTTGCTTGCGCCTTGACCACCACTTTAGCTTTGGGCGTTGTCTGCTGAGCCTGTGGTAGCTCGATGTACGTACCTGGCTCCCTGGAGTTCGGGGTCCTTTCTGGTGACACCGAACCGGTCACGCATCCAACGCATGCTCCCGCTAGTCGGGCTGAAGGTTAAGGACCAAGTCAAAGTGGGGAAAGTTGCAGCCTCAGCAGCTTGCCATGCTCGATTCGGTATGCCTGTTGCGAGGTGTAGTTGCAACATGAAATGTACATTCGAGATCGGTAGCCAATAGTTTTGACTCTTTCTCGTGAAAATCAAGTAGAACGAGGTGAGTTTGTTCTGAAAGAATGCACCACAAATCCCTTTGCCCAACTCCTCCAACTCCGGCCCTAGCGAACGACAGTGTGGTATTGCCCTTGTAATCCTCAGTGTTTTGCGCCATCGCATGATACCCGTAAATCCCCGTCCGTCATGCCGTCTTGACCCTGTTCTTGTTTCATTATATCGTTATCGACGTATATGCTTTCATCTGTTACCTCCCCGGAGGGGCGGCGTCAGAGGAAGTGAGAGGGGTGTTCGTGGAAAAGTCATGTAATCATAGGGGGGTGAGCTGGTTATCGAAGGTTCGAAGCTATCTGACAGTGCTGGAGTCTGGCTGAAGACATCAGTATCAGCACTTGAGAGGTGGCAGGAGGAATACTTACGTGAACAGCGGGTGTCTGATAGGCGAATTGACTGGCCACGTCCACGCCAGCCATGGAAGCGTAGCTCAAGCTGAAGGGGTTCATATCATCCTCTTCATACACCTCTGGCTTGATGATGGCCGGCATACTTGTCTGGTATGTCATTGTTGAGGGAGGTACCATGCATGAAGAAGAGATGGGAATAGGATATGTCATGTAACTCGACACCGAAGGAGCGAATTGACCTTGCTCGATAGATGGATAGGCTTGGTAGCTGAATGGCGGAGGAGATGTGGAGAGCTGACGAGTATGTTGATACGAGAACATTCTCTTATCGTCCGGCGCCTGCGAATAGGAATATTCGTAACCATTGGATGTATAGGCACGGCCGCCGATGTCGTTGCTTTCTTGGGCGTGGGAGATGTGCGAAGACCCCTTGAAAGCAGGCAGGTTGGATAGATCTAGATCCACGTATTTGACTTCAGGCGAGGGGGAAGCTGAGCTGGAAGCCGCACGGCGTTCCAGATCCTCGAGACGCTTCTTCAGCTTCTTTCCTTTGTATCTTGTTAGGTTGTGTCTGATACAAACACACCGACTGTGGTATACGTACTGTAGTTTCTTTGGGCAATGCGATTCTGAATTCTCCTCCGCTCAGCGAGATCCGTGATCTTTGTCCAATCCTCGTCTGGGTTCGCGCTGGCACTGAAAGCACTGCTGGTGGGATGCGATGAGGCATGGTGCTTGTGTGAGGAAGGTGGGGAGCATGAGCATGAGTAGCCCGAGCGTCTGTTCATGGTGTCTGTGTATAGAGTATGGATTGGTTGGAGCGTAGTGGAGAGGAAGATGAAATATTGAGGGCCGGGACGATGGGTTTTGTATACTCGGGTCAGGTTCGAGGATCTGCATGCTTCAGCCTTGAGGGAAGTGGCTCTGATATAGCAGGCCTGTTGTGGTTACAGCTCTCTGCCTGGATACAGCTCAGAGGATGAGCACCCTGGACTGTTTAGCGCAAGTGCCATGTGAAAGCTGCAGCGGCATTCCACGGGCGCTCCGCAAATGGAACAGAAGGAGCCATGCAGACGGGTCGACAGTGACACCGAGCCAAGTCGCCAACTCCGCCATTATTAGCACCAACCAGCGGTTCCTCCCACACAAAAGCGTAGGGCTGAAGGGACAAGAGTACGGTGAGGGTTACCACAAGTCGGGATCTCCTCTAGACCCCTTTGTACCCAAAGCTTGCGTCAACAGTAGACGACGGACAGAGCGTGCCACGTAGGATCATGCGGAAAAGCCAGATTTCGCACCTGAAAGCCCAGAGTCTGTTATGGCCGTCTTGAG
>Ga0058697_10000219_pt1 | contig 27871 bp, 19 predicted proteins | sample AgamicAsMae_FD_66619 | JGI IMG/M metagenome (GOLD analysis project Ga0058697, IMG submission 66619) | Agave microbial communities from Guanajuato, Mexico - As.Ma.e | ecosystem: Host-associated > Plants > Phyllosphere > Phylloplane/Leaf | place: Guanajuato, Mexico | collected 2012-06-04
CCCTACGGCACCGGGCCCGACATCCCCGGTGGCTGTAGGTAGATGGCACCAGCAGTTTGTGCGCGGAGACAGGATAGACAAAGTTACGATTGTAGGATTATGGAAATGATAACGAACATCAACCCCTTTTAGAACCCGGGCTACTGACGTGTGCTGTATCGTGTGACTCCCCGTGCTGTCGAATTGCTTGTAGAATCAGGTATCAAAACGCATAGCACTTTGTAGATCTGGGCCTTGTCCAGTGAGAGCCAGGATATTCCTCGCTTTCAATGGATGACCTCTTTGTCTTGTAAGTATCGTGCATTTACATACCAACATGATCAAGGCAAGGTGGAGATGAGATGGTACGGCGACTCTGGTGCTCTCGAATTGCTTGTAGGGCCAACTATCACAATGCACAACACTTTGTGAATTTAGCCATTGTCCATTGAGAGCAAGGAATATTGTAGCTCTCAATGGATGACATCTCTCTCTTGTAAATACTATGCATTTCTATACCAAGAATGATCAAGACGATGTGGAGTTGAGATGGCACGATGACTCTGGTGCTCTCGAATTGCGTGTAAAACCCGCTATCAAAATGCACAGCACTTTGTGAATTTAGCCATTGTCCATTGAGAACAAGGAGTATTGTGGCTCTCAATGGACGACACCTCTCTCTAGTGAACACTGTGCATTCCTATGCAGAACAACCAGGACGATGTGGAGTTGAGATACTGTTTCTGAACCTTTGTTGTGAAACAGGAGACAGGAACGACGTCATTTTTGACATGGCTTGACAAGCGGGAGACAAATTCTCAACGTTTTCTCGGCTTCGGATCGCATGCAGGACAGGGCCCGACGAGTGACACAGGGACAAAGAAAGTCTACTGTACATCTCTTGGACATTTCTTGTTTCCGGTATGCTTTCTGATCACATGTGTAGCATCTGGCCAGTAGCGAGGTCTCACGGGTTCTTGACTTGATGCATACGGTCCTTAGGGCAATAGCGGACAGCAGATATCTGCGCCCAGACGGCGCCATGGCCATGCGTTACGACGACTTTGTCGGCGAAACAAGGACATTTTGCTATCAAGCGCATGCTTGGCTCTGCCATATCCAAGTGATTCTGATCCAAGCGAGTCGTGGAAGGCAGTGGCCACTGCGGTGAGTCCTTGCCCTTCTTCAGCCCTGGCACGTCAGTGGCCGAGTCGGTCCCTCAGGCAGGTCCCCATGCGCGGCTTGTTGTCTTTCCATCGAGATGTCTATCTCTGTTCTTTCCTCTGTTGTTTGCTGCCTCGCTCAGACCTCGCACAGAAGCAGATTGGGCTGAGGCGGCATCATGTACGCTCCTCTCAACGTCGCTCGTTCCAATACTCGATATAGGCATATCTTTGCTACTGTCGTCTTGTTCGTTATCTCGGTTTTACTGTATACACTTTCTTTTGCTTCAGAGCACCATCTTCCTGAACATGTTCCGTCTACTGTCAAGGCTTCACCGTCGTCCGACTCCGCTCCAACCAGCTCTCGACCCTCAATCGTGAGACCCACACCTTCTAATGATGCGACCATCGACTTCCGTAACCAACGCGTATCATGTCTCGGCCCCAGAGGAAGACTCATGTCAGAGAGTTACGATGACCAGCTCCACTCAGCACACTTCGAAAACTACACATATCCACCACCTCTAAGTGGCTCGTACGAAGCCCTCGATCTCGACAAGTCCTGGCTCACTGCTGCTGAAAGATACGGTCCGTATGGTCTGGGGGAAGACGAGGAAAATTACACGAGAAGTCGAGTAGACTGGTCCACCATCGATTGGGCAGACTTGCAGAACAATTGTTCTGAGGTCAACCACCAACGACTTCCCAATGCCTACGCCTTCAACAACGGCCATTCAAGGTTCACGTACCGCGAAAGATCATGGCAAGAGAAGTGGCTACCTTCTGTATTTACCACTCCGGACATGGATCCAAGTCCGGCTGCCCAGACGTTCCATCGCTCGGCCATCGTTGTTCGCGTGTGGTCTACGTACAAGTATCATCCGGAGGACATGTGGAACCTCAGATCACTCATCGCAGAGACTGCCCTTGCAACCGGTGGAGAATATGCCGTCTTTCTTCTGGTCGATGTGAAAGACCAGGAGGCAGGCATTCACACAGACCCAGAAGCATATGACCGCATCCTCCGCGAAGCAGTTCCACCAGAATTTCAAAACATTGCTGTACTTTTCGATGACTCTCTACTGGAAAGCTGGTATCCTGATGTCGGCGAGCATCTAGCCATCATGCAAATCATGCAGCCTTTGCAGATTTTTGCTCAATTCTACCCCGAGTTCGATCATTACTGGCAGATAGAAGTCGACTCGCGCTTCTTGGGACATACTGGAAACATGCTTGACAAGTTCTCGGATTTCGCCAGAAATGAACCGCGCAAGCAAGCTCGCGAAAGAGCATCTTGGGCGTACATGTCGGATTACCATGGCTCATATAACGACTTCTTCAATGCTATCGACGATAAGCTGAACGGAACTTCTTCTGTCTGGGGCAATGTCGACATCCATGATTTCGATCCTATTGGTCCCAAACCGCCGACCGAGAATTCTTGCGAAGAGCCCTTCTTGTGGGGAGTGGGTGAAGAGGCTGATCTGATCCTTCTCAACACCTTGGAAGATGCTTCTCGCGACGAGGACTGGCTATTCAAGGGTTGGCAGCATGGCTTCTCCATGGGGTCAAAGCTACCTGTGTTTGTCTCAGTCGTTGCTCAAGGCCGCGCGAGCTGGAATTTATTGAATGCGGTCCATCACGCTCAAGCACATTCAGGCATGGCCGTCCCTTCAGAAGCCACATTACCCAGCTTCGCTCTCTGGCATGGCCTCAAGATCAGCGGTATACCTCTTCCAGTGTATCAGTGGCCTGGACGCGACCGCCATGAGATGGAGTTTGCTCTCAACGGAGGGGGTCTGGATGCTTTTCCTGATGCTATTGCCAACGGTCCTGCACGATACCGCGGCAGTTCAATGGGTTTCTTCACCAACGGCATGAGCTGGCAATGGTGGACGACTCTGCCCGAAGATTTGGCGAACCCTTGGTATATCAACGAAGTCGACAATCCGATTTTGCCGGACATGCTACTGAACGAGGGCGGCAACCTATACGCTCCCAATTTGCTCATTCATCCAAGGAAAACAAACGGGAAGAAGCCAAAGCATCCTGGGCAAGAAGATGAAGGTGAAGAGGATGAGTAAGGAGTGTTTTGTTCTGCTCTTACCTCATTTGGCGTTCTGAGGCCAATCTTGGATGATTACGACTCACGTTTTCTGTTTTCCCTTCGTGCCTTCTTTGTATTAAAGGCACAAATTTTATTTTGGACATTAGCATGATTGGTTTCGTTTTCTGTTGGCAAGCGGGCGTTTTGACGTTTTGATAGAACGAGCATTGTTGGGCTTTTGTGTGTGCCGCATCCAGGCTTTCATTCCTCCTTAAGGAGTTTACGAAACAATATATTTGGTGAACGGATTTTTCCTCTATGCAACCAGTGATGTGCCCTCTCCTCTAAAATTACATGTCATGTTTTACTTGGATGCAAAAAAGACGCAAAAACCTGAACGCCGTCCCATGATGTTTTGGTACATTGGTTTTGGACAGTATAGAATTTTGTACAAGAAGAGATTGGTGTAGAGACTTAATCCTGTAGGGGGGTAATAGGTAAGGCGATTCCCGTCACAGAATTCCTCGAGCTCCGGGAGATGACATTCTAGAGTGTTAGGGTGTAGGAAGTCCGGAAGTCATTAGGAATGGTTTCTGCCGCAATCAAGGCCATTGCATGTTGCCTTAGAAACTTCTAGCCGGATGTGCCTCAATAGACATTTGCCAGCTTACTGCGTCTCCTAAGAATAGGTCCAAAGAAGTAAAGAATATACACCAAAGCAACCAGCGTCAAAGAGATAAAAGCCAGAGTCGCAAACGCCCAAGTGGATCCCATATTCTCAAACATGGCAACACCAGCATGACACATAGCTGCCGCAATCAAGAACGACGGGATCAAGAAAGCCGCCACGGCAGACCCAGCAACATTGCTATAGGTATCGCCGAGGTAATTCAGCATTCCTAGCCACAGCAAAGGATCGCAGAATCCGAGCACGCCGCCAGCGACAATAGGAGACCAATAGGAGGTTTTGCCGTTGGAGGTGAAGGCGAACCAGAAGAGAGTAATGGGGAAGAGCCAGACTGTGACCAGGGAGGTGAGGAAACGGGCTTCGGGGCGGTGCTTGCCGTGCTTGATGCGATCTTTGCGGAAGAAATAGGTTTGGACAGGCACGAAAGCGAACATGAAGGTTACACCGACGCAGAAGTTGAGGTAGGAGAGACTGGCGCCGACGTAGCTGAGGCCGTTGTTGTCGACGAAGACGGCAAAGACGCCGTCGAGGTAGAGGAAGAGCAGACTAGAAAGGTGTTAACATGTGAAAGGGAAGGAGAGAACAAGGCTACTGACCCGTATGCGAAACCGTTGTAGAAGCCGAGGAAGATGACGATGGGCTCAGTCAACATAATACGCAACGCCATTGTCAGGACGAAGCGAATCTCTTGGAATACATTGACCTTGGTCAACTCAGCAGCAACGACCTTGGCATTGGGATCGTCGGTGTTGCGCTTCTTGACTGCTCTTGCGATAACAACGGACGGAAGCGTCTCGGGCATGAAGCACATCGCGAGTGCAAATGCACCACCCCAGATGATGTTCATATAAAAGATCCAGCGCCAGCCCATGCTTGAGTTGATGCCAATCCATTCTCCGATTGGTGAGCCCAGACTTGCTCCGTAGTTGGAGCTCAGTACAAAGAGAGCCATTGGCTGTCCAGCACCATCTTCGGCACCAAACAGATCAATAATAGTTCCAGCAACGTTGGACAAGGCAGTGGATCCAGCAACACCAACCAGGAAACAGAAGATAATCAACATGGGCAAGTTATACGCCAAAGCACAACCAATGTTGAAAATTGCGTAGACCAAGATAGATCCAACATAAACCCATTTGCGACCTCCAAGATCCGACAAAGGTCCAAGGAAAACAGGTCCAACAGCAGTTCCGATGATAAACATTGATTGGCCAAGCGTCACAACCTGTGTCGTACTAGGAAATCGCTCCTGGATGAAAGTCTCAACCGAGACATACATAGTCGAAGTCATGGTGACATAGACTTGTAGTAGACAGTAGACGGTGATGACGAACCACTTCTTCCATAGCGACCAGTGCATGGGATGTGCTTCATCGGTCTCCTTGATTTTCTCCAGCACATCTAGCGGCGTCGTGCCAGAGGCTCTACGGGCTTCCACATCAGAGTGTAGAGGTTCACTGTGAGCAGAAGAAGGCGCTGACCCGCGTTCCTTCTCCTGTTCCGCCATCACACCAGACATTGTTTCCTGAGATTTTGTGCACGCACACCCAGTCGAGTCCAGAAAAAAATTCTTTGCCGTTGCGATCCGAGAAAACCAGTGGAAATGCCAGAGATTGAGATTTTCTGAGATGTCAGAGAGCTGTCAAAGGCAAGACCCAAGCGGCCAGTTTACTCAGGGCCCTTCGTTCGTCTTGTTGTTTCTGCGCGCACAGATAGCGGATAAACCGGTTGACAAGGCTACAAAATTCATATTTCGTTTCGCTCACGATGGGATGTGTAATAGTGCTCTGCACGGATCAAGGGTTAGAAAACGGGACCCTGACGGCGATGACGTTTCGGAGTTGGCCAAGCCGAGGCTTCGGTGCATTCTGCGTTGCTTGACATGCATCTTTAATTTTATGAGGTCGAGAATATCGCAAGACCCCTGGTCAATTAGGTAGATTCGATATGTGAAAGTTAGGAAACAACAGTCACGAAAAAGTGCACAACACCGCGGCTACCAGCTTTCGAGGAAGATGCATGAACATGCTCATTCGTGCCTGCCAAGCGAAAGAAGCCGAGCTTTGCGGTAAGCTTTTTGTTGACTGCATTTTTTCTTTTGTTTTTATCATCACTTGGAAGGCCTGATACAACCGCGTTATATTCCACGGCTGAGGTGTCACAGTCTTTGCACTCGGAAAGGTGTGATCTCTTATACGAATCTTAGCCAAGTTCAATGGTGATTGTACATCATCTATATACCATCGAGCTTCTGTACCACATCCACTTACTGGAGCTCGGCTTCATCCATGTTGCGGATAAACAGAGAGAACCATGAGACGGTGTTGACGTGGTTCTTGATAGAAACTCTCTCATCGACAGTGTGAATGTTGCCCAGGCCGCTTGACTCGCCATCGTAACCGGGAGCAAAACGGAAGATGTTGCGCGACAGATCCCAGTAGTACTTGGTGTCAGTGTTGCCGGTCATGATACCGGGTGCGGTTATGACATGGCTGCCGTACAGGGCACGGATGGTACCCGAGAGGACGCTGTATGCAGTCTCCCCGTCGACCGATGTGGGGGTGACAGGAGCAGGCTCGAGGACACGTTCGAAAGCAGTGAGCGAGATAGATGAAGGTGTCTCGGTAGTGTTGTCGAAAGCGTGAAGAGCAAGACCGTACTTCTTTGCGACATCCTTGGCAAGGCTAGTAATCTTGTTATGAGCATCTGCAGGGTGCTCTCCGACGTTGATTCGGTGGTTGATGATAGCTTGAACACGTTCGGGAAGAGCGTTGACCTTGACACCTCCACCGATAACATCGGCTGCAATCGAGGTTTGCATCAAGTATTGGATGGCAGGACCTGCCTTAGCGGCCTCGATTGCGAGAAGGTCAGGCTTTGCCTTGCATTGGCTTGAAGCCTTGTCGAGTGCCTTGGCGAGCTTCTTGGGGAACTCAGGAGCATGTTCGGCTCCACAGTGCAGCTGGCCGAGGTAGGGGTTCTTTCCATCGAGACGGAGAGGGTACTTGTCTGCCTCGATCAGAGTGATAAGCTCACTCATGACACCAATAGCAGTGTGGTCTGGAGGAATTGAGGAGTGACCGCCAGGCATACGGATAGTGATAACAACATCAGTGTAGCCCTTCTCAGCGACACCAGGAGTGGCCATGGTGACACCCCAGACATCATCGATGCCAGCACCCTCATCTACAATGACAGCAAGAGAGTCGGGACCGTAGCGTTCGAGGATGAAAGGAGCGAGCTTGCCGGCACCCTGACCACCACTGATCTCCTCATCGAAACCGAAAGAAAGAAGCACAGTTCTAGCAGGGGTGAAGCCAGCATCAAGCAGCAGTTCGATGGACTCAAGGATGGCGATAAGTTGATTCTTGCAGTCAGATGAGCCACGGCCCCAGATGTTCTTGCCGTCGAAGAAACCAGACCATGGAGGGTGGGTCCAGGCATCGAGAGTGGCATCGGGGACAGGGACGGTGTCTTGGTGAGCCATGAGCAGAGTAGGCTTTAGCTTGGCATCTGAACCTTGCCAAGTGTACACAAGTCCATGAGTGTTGACCTTCTCGACCTTGAGATGCTCGTAGACAAGAGGGAAAGTTTTCTCGAGGTACTCGTGGAAGGGGAAGAAGACCTCCCATCTCTTGTCTTCGCCAACCTTGCCCAGATCATCGAATGATTGAGTGTCGATCTGGACAGCACCAGAAAGACGCTGGATAGATGAGTTTTGGAAAGCAGGTGACTTGAGGTAGGCATCCATGTTGACCAGCTCGTCACTCTGCTGGCTGGGTACAAGAGGCTCGACCTGAGGGCATTGTGACTTCTGATGGTGATGATGCTTGCCATGCTTTCCGTGATGCTTCAGAGGTAGCTGAGGAAGAACAAAGGCCCAGTGAAGGAGCGCAATTAGAGCTGCACATGCTGTGACCTGTAGCGTATGTTAGCTGCCGTGATCACATTGGAGCTATCATCTCAACACGCACAAGTTTGATGGTGCCCCAGCGAGTGTTCTTCTTTGCTTGTGCACGCTGTTCGGAAATGTCATTTACAACCGGGAGCGACCCGATGAGCTGCTGCTTCTCATCCATCTTGACAATTGAGTTTTCACAGGATGAACAGAGGAAAGAAGGAACAATCAAGTATGGAAGGCAGCAGTGGCTGTGTACCTTATATCATCATCCACCCCACATATGGCACGACCTTCTACTTTCGAACAGAGGGCGGGTAAGAGATAGGCCAAGGATAGCCGATTCAGCCGAAGCAGCCGATCATTATTGGGTGGGGAAGCCCCCGTAATCCTTCGACATCCTTCCGCGTAAAGAAGGTACCCCTACTACTTCAAGAGGCACGTCTCTCTAGCAGGATAGTCGCCATCGTAATGTAAGTCAGCGACCAATGCTACATCAAGAGGAGGTGCCTAAAGGTTTCGGTGACATGGACCTCAGGACTCGATATACTATGCTTCAACGATCTCATCACTTCCTGGTTTCGAGGACCTTCCAGTTTTGCAGATTCCTCGGGCGAGTATCGCTCATGGGAGTTGGCAGTACTCTCAGATGAGGAGCAGAGGTTGGTGGGTTGCAAAGTGCAGATGACATCCTTGAAAGCTTAGAAATACTGATGACATGTCGTTGACGCCCTGGGCAGCGACTACGACGACCACATCCTTGAGGAGTACACTGACAGATGTAAGCATAGTTGAACACGGATAGTCGCCGTGGTGAGGAGATGCCCGGAATAGGTCACCATTAGTCTAGTTCTTGTTCCGAAAAGATAGCTGTTACAAGAAACACACGCAAACGCAAGTCACTGGAAGATATATGTTAGATGTTAGCGCTTATTTGTCCGATCAAAGTCCTGACCATCGATGATTTTAGGTATTTAAAGACTGGCGAAGATCAAATGAAGCACACGATATGAGTCAAGAGAGACCAGCTTGAAAATATAAACATGAAGCTTTTTGAGAAAGTATCCACATTGGAAGTAAATTAAATATCGTAAAAGCCAGGGTATCTCAAGCAATAAGCAACCAGGCTGTACCGCCCATGAGGAAAAGAACAACGGCAGCAGTAATGGCGCCCGCGCCAGCCCTGTCACCTAAGGTTATAGGCGTAAGATGGATCGCCTGACCATTCGAAGATGATGTGCCACTGGTGCCAGTTCCTGCGTTGGGGTCACTCTTACTAGTGCCGCCCGAGTCTGAGGTATACGGCGGCTTCAGGGATATGACGTTCATCATATTCGTCTGGATGACACCTAATGCGCTCATTTGTTCACCTACACCGTATGTGCCGTCCCAGACGGTACTGTTCCATCTACGGCCGCAGGTGACAGAATCGGTTCCACCATCGCACTGACCCGCAGCACCTTTAGCAGAGGGTGCTAGGAGATCGAAGATTCGGTCGTGATATTGAGGGACAAGTTGAGCGGTAATGGCCATCCACTGTGAAAGATGGGCCTTGAAGGAACGCTGATCGACGTTGCAATTTCCAAGAGGCTCGCAGGTCGTCTCGACCATGATGTTGGGTCCCATACTCGCAGGGAAGAAGTTGGTGGCAGTTGTGTTCAGCATGCCGTCGATACGGGTCAGCCAGGCTGCGTCTTCTGTCTGTGAGACGAGAGGTCAGTCAAGTATGCAAGAAACCAGACAGAGGAAAACATACGTGATTGTACATGTAGGAGAAAGCAGACAGGAAGACGCCATACGTGTAAGACCACTGCTCCTTGCTGCCTTCAGAACAGTTGTCGGTCGTGCCTGCACCATCGAGAATTGTGAACTGCTTGGCATCCCACAAAGCCGAGTCCTCATACCAGTCCCAGACTTTGTTGGCCCAATCGACATATGTTTGGTTGCCAGTGTAGCGACCAAGGCGAGCAGCGAGCTGGAAAAGACCTCCGTTGGACACCGAGTTCTTGTAGTTGTAGCCGACGTTGAACGAGAAGATCTGCCAACGGAGACCACCGCCACAGGTTTGCGTGTCCCATCGATCAGTTTGTTCGTTGAAGACGGCTTGTGCCAGCGAGAGCCACGAGGGAGAACCTTCCGGAGGGTCCTCGAATCCAACTTCGGCGGCTGTCATTGCGGCGAATGCCCAGAAGACTTGATCGTCATTTCCCTGGTCAAGTCAGCATGCTGGCGCGCAAGCCGTATGTGTGTGTCCTCCTTACCAAGCTCTTTGTCTGGTTCGCGGGCATGTAGTCATTGTTTTCGCCGACTTGGTGTAGCATGGCTTGCTTGACGTTGGCGTTGTATGTTGTGTCTCCAGTGTAGTACCAGTATTCAATCATCTCTCCAAACATGGCACCAGCCTCCCACCAGTAGTACGGGTCGGGCAAGTTTCCTGGTACGTCTCCTGTGTTGTTGCCTGTGTAGTACTTCATCAATCCGTGTGCGACTTGTGACGAGACCTGTCTGATCGAATCTATGCAACACATTGGTCAGTCTTGCTCGAGCCTTGAACTGCATGCACGTCTTGTTCACTCACCTGCGCTGGTCGGATCCAGTGTCAGAGCACTGGTGTAGGTTGCGCAGAGGCATAGCAAGACTGTCTGCAACAGCCGTTGCAATAATGTCGAACGTGCCATAGCGACACGCAAAAGAATGTATGGGGTAAGTGAAGGGAGAGAGCGAAGAAGGAGGCAGATCAAATGGAAAGCAGGGCGAGGTCGCGGCGCTACCACATTACTATACTTACTTAGATGGGCGCATTGATTGATGGTGATTGACAAGCGCCATACGGCAAGCTTTGATCCCAAGGGTTCGCCATCCGCCCAAGAAGGCATAAGGCTGCATCACCCTGCAACAAGCGTTTCGATCCACACATGCCAAAACGGTGTGTTCCTGCTGTGTTTCCTGGGACACGCGGCAGCCCCTTCCGACCTGAAATTGGGCAAGCTTTCGAGTCGTGCTTTTTGTCTTTGGCTGTGGCTTCGTCAGGGATTCAGGGGGAAGCTTGTCAAACGACTTCTCCTGGTCCCGATGCCGTGTCTGACTTGATATGCTGATCTGTTACACCAACACGCATCGATACGGCTGGCAAGTTGTAACCATGAATTGATCATCACCTGTTTAGTGATAATTAATTGCGACCAGGAACCGATTGAACGAAGCTGAAACGATCCATCGGCAGGCCCGTGCGCAGCCGCTCATCTTAAAACCATACAGTAGCCGACTCCGCCTCAACGACTATCTTCTTCCCCGTATTCTCGTATGTTCGAGAGTCATGCAATATGCAGGAGATTGCTCCATCTAACACCTAGATGAGCCTGCGTATACACGACCTCTGGAATCATGAGAGGCTGCGTATAAACATCTCGTGTCCTAGGATGGAGCGTCGATTTGGTTTTCGCGTACTCGCGATGACCATGAATCTTACTTGTCGGTCTCACAACTCTTGGTCTAGTTCCAGCTCATCACAATCGATTTTAGTCCGGTATGATTTCGATTCTGCCTCGCATATACGTCATTGTCTATCGATGCCTCGCTCAAGAGAACACAAGCATATTCCTCGACTCGGCTCCAACTGACCGTGCTTACTTTGGCAACGGGATGGTCGCGTAAGATGCCATGGCCTTCTTGTTTGCCTCTGGAGTCATGACCTTGCCATCACCGATATATTTGGCCAACAGCTTAAAGTAGTTGACATAGAAGGCCGGAGTAAAGGTATTGACGAACTTGGCTTGCTTGTCCGTTGGATTGGAGAACGTGTGAGGTGCTCTGATGGGCACAACAACATAATCACCAGCGTGCGCGTCGACTGTCTTGGTCGGTTCTGACGCCGTACTTGTGTACCAAGTAAATCTGATGATTCCTTCGGTCACTGGCGGGTGTTAACGATGAGTATCTTGAATCTGGAACGGGTTTGAACGTACCTAGGAAGGTTTCATCATGCATCTCATGCCAATGTGGTGGTGGACCAGGAGTATTGGCGGGGACGGTCAACTCGACAGTGCCAATTCGGTTGTCTGTTGGGTGGAACGTAAGCCAAAGGCGTAGCAAAGCTATCAAGTCTGATGATTCTCACCTGTTCTCGAACCATCTTCCATGATTCTGATAGTCAACTGCCCCAAAGCAAACGTCTCACCCTCTGTTGCAGGGACGAAGTTGATCGGCACCTGAGGAATCTCGCCCGACACATCAGGGCCTTCTGCTTCGATGCTTGCCATGATGGACTGTATAGATCAAGGAGTGCAGTTCCTTGTAGTCCTTGATTTAGGTTATAAGATGGAATCTTCGTCGGGCAACAGCATTCGAGGTTGGCCAGCTCAACCAAAACGGAAGTGTCAGCATCATCTTCGGACCCCGCATTCGAACCAACCACTTCAAGCTCCACCTTGAGACTCGACCAGCGACAGCATCGCAGCTTCCTTCTTCCTCAGCTTTTGTCCATGTTAATCGCACTCACCGGTTGTCAAAGAAGCTGTGATTTTTGACATGTCTACCTTGACCATCCAGCTTGGTCTTATCAAGGTTGATCGCGATGCGACTACCGCTTCGGCTGAGGCCAAACCCCGCACCTTACCCTCCTCCAGATATCACGAGGACCCCTTGATAGGGACACTTTGGACCGATAGCAACCGCCTGTAGCCGTTGATACTGACCAGACTCGAGGAGCAGATATCAAGATGCCCTTTCCTGACCTGATTGTTCACAGCAGTCTCCATCTCATTCCTCACATCATACCGAAAGCATGAACGTTACCAAATACAATCTATACCTCTACAAGAAATCTCCACGTTCGATCCAAGCATACACTGTTTGGCAATCATCACGACATCAATCGTCTCTAGTGTCCAGACAGCCAAATGCCTCTTCCGTGGAAGAACGAAAGCAACCACTTTCCCAACTGCATCGCATCTCCACCGTGAATCTCGTTCGGAACATCATCCTCGGCAAGGTCTTCACATCGCCTTTTCTGTTCAAATATGGCGTGGCATGTTTGTCGAAGATAGCGAATTCGCGATCAGCAATGCTGGATCCTGACCGGAACGCATTGCTACGAGCCTTGATCAAACCGATGATATATGATCATTTTTGTGCTGGTACGAACAAGCTGGAAATCAAAAAGACTTTGAGTTATCTCAAGAATATGGGCTTCAAAGGTGTCATCCTCATCTACTCGAGGGAGATACCTGCGATGCCAGTAGAGCAGTTGCGCGAATTGGAGTCTGTGGCTCAGGATGAAGATATCGATATCTGGCGAGACGGCAATGTAAAGACACTTGATATGGTCGAGCCAGGCGACTATGTGGGTATAAAGTAAGTTCAATGACATCAACCATGGTGGTATCTTGCAGACATTGACAACCATGGAAGATTCACAGGTGCAGGGCCTCGAGTCGCCCAAGCGTTGGCCCTCGGCAGAGATCCTCCACAGCAACTTCTGGATGCCATGGCCGTCATCTGTGAACGGGCCGCCGCTCAAGGCAGTCGTGTATGGATTGACGCCGAACAACAAGTCTTTGAAAACACAATCGCCCGCTGGACTGTCGACATTATGCGACGATACAACACCAATGGTCAAGCTCTTGTGTCGCTGACCCTCCAGGCGTACCTCAAGTCCGCCAGAACCACTCTCGGGAAGTTACTGGGTCAAGCTCAGGATGAGGGTTGGACGCTTGGAATCAAGTTGGTCAGGTAAGTCATGTAGATGCAAGCAAAGTATTCATGCCGAGCTGATCGTGACCTCAGAGGAGCATACATCGGCAGCGAGACTCGAACTCTGATCCACGACACAAAAACACAAACAGACGAATGCTACGACAGCATAGCAGCAGATCTTCTCACAAAATCCTTCCCAGGCTTCAACAAGCAAAGTTTCCCTCGCGTCGAACTGTTTCTCGCTGGCCACAATTCAGACTCCATCCGCAAAGCCTACGCTTTATATCAAGGTCAACTGCAAAAAGGCGAGACACCCCCTCCCATCAAGTTCGGACAACTGTTAGGCATGGCCGATGACATCAGTTGCGAGTTACTGGCTATGGGTGACAACGGAGCCGAAGAGAAGGCTGCAGCTCCCATGGTATACAAGTGCATGAACTGGGGCAGTGTGAGGGAATGTATGCACTACCTCGTGCGAAGAGCGACAGAGAACCAAAGTGCGGCGCAGAGAATGCAAAGTACTGTCGGTGTCATGCAGAAGGAACTACGCCGACGTATCGGGTTCTGAGAGTTGGTTGTCTGCTAATGATTTATACAATGAGATATGACTTTTTACATTTTGCTAAAGCCTGCTTCTTTCACACCAACATTAATTGACGAATTGACCGCATGCATCATTGCCTCTAGACCAATCTGTACCCTGAGGTCCATTTTCCGTCGACACTGACACCAAGTACTATCAAGGTCTGTCTCAGAAAATCTTCCATCCAACTGTTGGCTACGCTGACGAGTCGAAGCAATCTTAGACACCTTTCCCTGCCGATTTCTTCTCACTCTTCTCGCCCATCAATCCCTTCTCACACTCTCCATCCTCATCATCCCACTCCGCCTCTACAACACCCTGTTCCTGCCCTTCCAACATCTTTCCTGCCTCTTTATCCACCTTCCTCTGTCTCCTTGCCTGTAACTTGGCTCTACAGTACCCAACACACCCCAACAAACAACTCATCACCCAACAAACCATAACCACCAAATCAACCCCCACAGCAGCTTTCATAGCCGTCTTGTTTGCTCCCCTGTCATCACCACTTTGCACCTCTCCATCATGTTCAAGAAAGATCATTCCAAAGTATCCACTCAACGCTGCCCATAATACCGCAACTGCAAAATCCCAAAGGAAGAATTTGCGGGTTGGAAAGGAAGGAATCGAGTAAATGACGAGGGTGAGGAGGGTGATGGTGCAGCAGACCAAAGCGTAGATGTATGCCGAGTCTTCATCGGGGGAGGAAGCGAGAGCAGTGGCGTAGAGGATGAGCGATGTGAGTGAGAGAATCGCTTGGGTGGATCTGAGGACTAGAGGGAAGAGGTGAAGGTGTGTTGATGCCATGGTGGCTGGTTCTGTGGAGGAAGGTCGGACGGGTTGTTTCTTTGACGTATATGTTTCGTCTGTGTCTTTTTGGAGATGTATGTATTTCGAAACCAAAGGGTCGTTTCCTTCCAGTATATTGTGTTGATCCACTTGTTGCGAAACAAAGGTATATTGTATATAGAGTAAGTCCCCTAGGGGTTGAAGATGCAAGGAAATTTGGTAGAAGAAACTACTTGCACCTTTTCGAGATGAAGAAACGGAAATTGCAAAAGGGATATCAAGAAGCAGGGCAAAGACCTCTTTATTTTGACAGTCCTTTTCTAGTCAAAAGCCCGGCTCGACTGGGCAGGTTCTAAAGATAAACTACATGATGTAGATGGTTGCGTTGAATGCGAGTTGGGGTATACCGTACCATACGGTACCATACGGCAGTGATACGCACTTTGTTCTCCCCAACACGAGTCTGCGATCCGCATCCGAGCGACCATTTCGGCATTGACTGGAAGCCACTGATTGCGCGTCCTTTGCTGTCGAGGTTTTGAGCAAAGGAAGTAGCGGCACAGAATTGTAGTTGCTGGAACGGAGGAGAAAAGTGCACTAAAGCCTAAGAGCAGGAAAGAGAGCTCCAGTGGAGAAGCATTCTTTGAACTGGTCTATCTTCTATAACCTCATCACTCTAGACCGAGTATTATCAAGATTAAGACGTACCAAACCATCCCTCGACCATTCCTAAACCCAATTTTGTATAGCTAGGACCACAGTACGGAATCCATCATAGCAATATTATTCCCCTTTGCCCATCATAATCATTACCTAGCTCTCTACCTCCGTCGTCGCTGCAAAACAGATTGTTTACTGCTGCTTTTTCCAAACCAACGATCAATCATCTGGCCACGAATCAACTTTATTGCAAACAGAGCTCGAGTGTCGAGTGACGTACCACAATCGCTGGTGAAAGGTTCGAGCAGGGCCTCTTTGGTGACGTTCAGAATGTCGATGCCGTCGACCGTCTTTGTTTGCAGTGCATCGGTGCCCTCCCAGATGCTGACACCTCCAAACCTAGGCTTGCCAACGTTGTTCTTTGTGTACTCGACCAGATCACCAAAGACATCGGGAGCGACAAAGCCGCCGCCGTTGTTGTAGTTTTCAAAGCCGAGGGCACCAATGTAGAAGCGAGGGTAGTTTGGGCCGACGGCGGAGTCTACGCCAACGAGGAAGTCAGACCAGGCTTTTACAGACTTGTTGTAGCCCTTGCCGCCGGCCTTGCAGGCGTTTGCATTGTAGAAGCGCGGCCAGATGAAGTTTGCATTCTTGTAAAAGTCGTAGGGCAAGACTGTGTTGTTGACGCAAAGCGGGCAGGCGCTGATGTAGCGTTCGGGTGTGGCAGTCTTGAAAAGCGACTGCAGGGTGGCGGCGAGGACGTCGACATGGGATGTGTCGGCATAGTTCTCGTAGTCTGCAGGGCATGTTAGCTAGTGCGCAAGACATGTCAGATGAGAGGGCTACCAAAGTCGAAGCCGTCCAGGGTGACATTGCCAAAAGGTCTGGCAATGGGCGTGTCTGTGCCTGCGCCAAAGACATTCCAGAGAGTGGTAGCTGCCTGCTGGGCATCCGTGTCGCTAGCAAAGTCGAGGTTGGCGCTGGAACCGCCCAGACTGATCAAGACCTTCTTGCCCAGCTGCTGGCAGCGCGTAATGTTGGCTGCCAGAGTTGGACATAGGACGCCGGTGTAGTTGGACGGAGGCTGATAGGGCGTCTTGCACGAGCCAATGTCGAAGGTGGGCTGCTTGTTGAAGCCATTGAAGTTGCGAATGAAGCCCATGACGATCATGTCAATGTCGTCGATGCTGCAGAGATCCCATAGCGACGGCGCTGAGTTGTATTGAGCCTTGCCATAGTAGACGGCGAGAGCGGTGTTGCCTAGAGGGTCGAACGACGAGGGGTACTGCGGCGCCGTCTGGCGAGGGAAGTAGTACTTCAGGTTGTTGCTGTAGACAGAAGAGGGAACAGCGACCGCCAAGCTGCTGCTCATCCACGCCGTCGCTGTCAACAACAATCCCGCATTCATCATCTTGACGTGTTATCAGATGCTCAAATCCTCTACGGCCGTGTCACGCTGGTTATATACATTGCCCTATTCTTACTGCCAACTCTCTACTCAAACCCGTTGTGTTTCCTTGTCAATACCAATCCCTAGGCAAAAAGTCACTGCCCTCAAAGCGTCTTGCGTTGCTGTGCGCCCCGAAGCCTCGTAGCCCAACACGCCGTTAATATGAACACAACCGTTGAATCTCATCATCCCACTATTGCCTCAGCTGCTCTAATCCCGACATGATCGTCCAATTTGTCTCGACCTCGTCAGCCTCTGTCAAGCCTCTGTCGAAAATCACCTGTCTGCTCACTCAATGCTCCAACTCTCGACAGCTGAGCCAAGCCATTTTCAATTGAAACCAAGAGAGAAACTATCGATAGTAATGCTGTTGTGGTATTGTCTTCGTATCTCATCGTAGTCGTCGTAACTTCATAAACTAAAGGGATAATATGACAAAGGAAAAATGCACTTTTGTCTCCGCCGCCATCCTCACAGTCCTGCTGCGAGATGGCCCACAATCTTCTCTCGAGCCTCGTCCTCGTCAATCTCGTTGACCTCCGACTCGCCCTCTCTATCTTGGCTGATGATCGAGTTGGCTTTGGGCGTGTTTGACCCAATGCTTGACTCCTCGGTGATGATGGACATGATCGATCCGTTGCGAGGCTCCAGCTTCTCCAGAAGTCCTTGCTGCGTCTGAGCCTTTTCTGCCGATGCCACTTCGACCGCTGCCGCTGGTGTTGCACTTGTTGCTCCATGAGTCAGTCCCCATGCTTGTGAGCCCAGGTTCTTGACCACTATCGTAAACACTGCAACAGACATGATGGGCGCCATGAATTTGTTGATAACCAGTCCCAGCAGGATCTTGTGTGCTCGCTGCCGGAGCTGCTTATTGGTTGCTGTGTTGATGAGGAACCAGATTGTCGGCAGTTGCGAAACCACCAGCAGCGGGATGATCGACATGAGATTGAAGCTGCTGATGAGTCCATAGATGAAGAGAATCGTGTTGGCGACACGGTAATATACCAGGCTGAGTCTGGTCACTTCGATGCACGCCCACAACCTCGTGATCCAGATCATGTTATCGCCTGCCATGTAAAAGTAGTTGTTGAAATATGCGTTGCTACCCCACCGTCTTCGCTGACTGAGGTAGTGTTTTAGTGACTGTGGAGCTACTGTCTCACTGACAGCGTCCGGTACGAACACCGTGTGTAGGTCTTTGCTTTGTGAAAGCATCGAGTACGTCAGTCTTCGGTCAGTTCCAAGATACTGAACTTGGTGCAAGAGCACAGGGTATGCAGTGATGGGTGCTGCGTATTTGGTCATCGCTCCTGCCATCTCCGGTCGCACTGCAACCATAGTGATGCACCCAGGAAGACATGTTACTTTGCCCCAAACACTCTCGGCTTGTCGGCGAACGAATTGCCCAAAGTTGTACTGCTGACGGGTTAGCATTAATCATCGGTCCGCGACCATGATCAAACTCACTTGGAATTGCTGGTAAAGGTTCCAGTAGGACCATTCAGCCCCAGGCTCAAGCTCTACCAGCACCAGGCCGCAAGAAGCGATAGCCTTAGGGTCACGGACGAGAGCGTTCGCAAGACCTGCAACTGCGCCTTTATGGATGACCGAGTCGGCATCGGTACAGAACACCATATCGAAGCCAGGAAAGTCCTCGCCGACAAGTGTAGGCAGAACGTTCTTCTCAATCTCTTTGCGTAGCAGCTTTGTGTACAAAGGCGCATTCTCACGCATGACGTTGAAAAGGTCATGACACAAGATGAGTGAATCCTTCTTGCCCGAGTTCTTGACCTTTTCAAAGACAATAACCGGCACGTCTTCCATGAACCCGGCTGTGATAACCAGTTCATTGCGCTTGAATCTCGACGTGACGTATTGGCGCTTGAAAGTTGTCGTGATACGCATGTACTGCTTGACGTCTCTCGGCTTGCCGTCCAGAACAATGCACATAACTTGCTTGTGCGGATGTGCGTCGTTGTCTCGCAATGAAAAGACGCAGTTCTTGATCATCTCTTCCGACTCCGAATACGCAGGAATCAGTGACAGAATCCATTTGGACTCGACTGGTGGAGGCGGCGCAAAGTACTCCTTGATTGCCTTGTAGATCAGGTACCCGCAGCTAACGATGGATGAAATGCAATCCTTGGATTTGATGAAAACAATGAATGACAGTACCCAGCGCCCAGAGATGGCCCTGGGAGCCCAGAGTGCGAAGACCAGCATGGCAAGGTTGACAGCAAAGACGTTGCTGCTGAAGACCACACGCTGTTTGATAAGATCCATTCGAGTCAGGTTGCGGCAGGGGTCGACAGGGTCTGCAATTTCCGGATATGTCGTAGTGATGAAGGTCTCCTGCATAGTGGGAACGACATGTTCTTGGTGTGTGCTTTTTAGCTCCTCTGTAATGACTTGGGGTTCCGCAACTGCCAGCTCGGGTTCGGTGGTCCTGCTGTCCTTCTCCTGATCAAGGTCAGGATCCAGAGGCTTCACGCCTCCAATCAATAGCCCCTTTCCTTTTTCCGTCAAGGGATCAATCTCGATGATCGGTTGAAAATACGATCCTTGCCGGAGCCTGGTGGGGGCAAGTGTGTCTAGGGTAGTCAAGTCTGACTTCCTTCGGAATGGGTCTTCGGTCAGTGACCCTGAACGAGAGCCTTGACGTGACCCTTGCCGCGAGCCTCGTCTCCATGATCCAGTATCCACGAGAGTTGCATCGGAGTCCAATCTCTGTAGTTTTGCGTGGACCGGCTGAATGGGGTTGATATCTGGTCTCCAGTTGAATGCACCCCACTCGCCTCCACCGATGTGAGGACTCCCTTTGAGAGGTGTCGTCGGGCGACTAGTGGGAGGGCTGGTCGGTCCACTCGAGCTCCCAGGTCTCGAGTTTGCTGAGCCACGGCGTGACGAGTTAGGTCTTAGGGGACTCGAGGGACGCAAATCATCCGATACGACTTGTAGTCGGAATTTTCCTTCGTTTGTCCTGGACGGACGACGAGTAAAGTCAACAAGCGTGGCCTGTGAGTCTTGTCGCTGATTTCGTTTGTTGAGGAACTCTCTGAAGTCGGGTCCAGCCCTCGATGCCTTGCGTACATTACGCTGACCATGGTACTTTGCTGCAATATCAGATGCAAAGTTATCCAAGCCTAGTCCCTGAGGTGCGTTGTTGGTGTGTGCTTCGGCCGGCACCTGTATCGTAGGTACCGCATTCTTTGTGCTGCCATACTTGGGATGGTCTTCCGAGTAGAGCGGGTAGTTGTGATTAGTATTAATTTGGTCAGTCATCGGGTCATGACCATTATGAACAAAGGTCGAAGTCAGGAAGAGCAAAGGCCGATCATCTCCGGTGGGATTCGAGAAGAATTATTGAAGCTGACTCTCGAGAGCATGTATAAGTCTGCTGGCCAGACAGGTGATTTGCCACGTCCAGAAAGCCACTCGGTACGCCTAGCGGGATGTGGGCCGTTGTCCTGTAGCGGCGGGCGTTGAGGACTGGAACGCGATGAATTAGACATGACGGATTCGCGGATAGACGAGGGCTATGTTCCAATCTCACGCGACCTTGTGAGCACTAGAGCAGGCCCAGATATCCTGAATTGGTTCTGGGCAGCGGGAGTGATAGATACCGCACTGGCGTTGGAAAGCCGTTGGTCATTCTGAACCAAGTCTGTCTTTTAAGGTCAAGTATTGGCGAGCACGGCCGCATGAGGCTTGTAGCGGTATAAGGCTGAAGGCAGTATGACGATACTTTGCCAGAGGAGAGAGAAACACAAAGGATCCAGAGCCTTACGAACTCATGCGGGGACGATCTAGCCATGTCATCGTCTAAAACGAGTGTTCTTCGATCAATATTGACACCCGCTCTGGCAGTTGGTTTGGTCACTGCAACAAATGGTCGATTTGTCGAGGTCCTTGTCTCGTCCACACAAAGAGCTTCCACCCCCATGATGCGGTTGTCATCGCGAGCGATGATCGAATATAGTATGGCGTAGATTGGGTAGTGAGTGGTTGCTCCAGCAGGTGTTCGGCTACTGAGTCAGTAAGGGTTTTCTCTCTGCTACGCCAACAGTCGGTTCGTCGAGACCGTTGGGGGCATTTGAATGTCGAACGGTCGGGGTATTGAAGCCTCGTCTCCAGAATCCTATAGCAGACAAATTTGACCGACCCGTGGTGTCTCGAACTCTTTGATCCGACCTGTTAGAGTCGTTCAGGAACTTACCTGCGATCAATCGCCAGTCAGACTCCACCGTCACTCCAGAATTCTCCAGACAAGGACTGGTGGAAGACTGCGAACAGCAGCGACGCCCCAGGGCGGCTCTTTCTCAAAGAGGCGTGCGTTTGACGGGAAACGTCTCGCCCACACGTTTCCCAGCCAAAGGCCAATATTTTAAGCAACGCCTTTTTACTGATGAGACAGATCCATCGCGCCACTGGCTTTGCGGGTGGCAAGCCTCTGATGGCATTTTTATGCGAGAAGAGCGAGACATTCAGAAGTCGAGCATGAAGGAGTGAAGAACGTGGCCGGAGCATGGCAAAGTCTCAGCCGACTTTGCTCACGTGTCGCAGACTCGGCAACGATGGTTTGCTCCAGGAATTACTCGAGAGGCATCTCCTAAGTCGCTAGCACGACGCAAGGCTGTGCTTACTTGACTTTCGAGAATCAGTATAAGAGAATGCCTCAGGACGTTGCCGCGTCGAGCTTGACGCCAGTTTTGGACATCATCGCAGGCTTGCAACCTTAACACAAATACCTTGTTCAGAGTTTACAGTTTCCCATGCTTAACTGGATCGCTATTAGCCGTGGGGCATCTTGTTGAACCTTGATGGGTCGAATGGGCAACGAAAGTAGGCATCTTTCACAGCACACGGGACGTAGGGCGAGACATTGTGAATTCAAATATTGATATATAGCTGCCAAGGCACGGTATAGATGCTATGGAAAGTAACTAAACAAGCATAATCATAACTCAATCGTTTTATCAATGTTCCAATGTCACACTCTTTGAGTTTTCAGAGTTCGCACATATGCGCTAGGGTTCATATGTGTGACGCTCAGTCGTAGAAGACCAGGCATCTGACCTCAATGCTCTGTCTACCGGGAGCATCTGCCGGGGTTTGAGGATCAACAAAGGCAGTATGGGGTGTGCCGTGGGCTAGACCAGGAGTGCTGTTCGGCGACCATTCGCTTCTGCTGTCGAAGCACTTGAGAAGCATGAGCTCATCGGGCGTCATGTCCTTCATGTAGTAGAACTTGTGCTTGTCAGAGGGAGCGACGGCATACGTCTCGCCCTTTGGCTCGTACCCTTGTGTGGAGGTCATGGAGCTGGCATCAGGAAGGACCTCCTTTCCTCTGTCGTCGTTGTCCTCATCTGCGCGCTTTGGGTACAACAAGTCAACCTTGACAAAGTCCTTCTCGGTTGTTGTACGCCAATCAATGACAGCCAGGGGAAAGTCGGTCGCGTTGTGTCCAATTGGTCTCCAGACGTTGATGATCTGGTACCTGCCCTTGAGCAGCTCTTCCGCTTCGTCGGCAGGCAAATGACGGCGAACTCGCGTCTCTGCAGCGCGTGGTGTCTGATCAACGTGAACTTGCTGGACAGGCTGACGAGGCGAAGTCTTGTCTCTGCGACGGATGGTGTGGTCGAAGATGACAACCTTCTTGATACCGGGTATCTTCTCGCGGAGGGCTTGCTCCACCTCTTGGTAGTATCCTTCCCTGACAGCCTTGTCGTCTGTGAATTCCTTCTCTTTTGCTGGCGACTTGAAGACGGCGAAACCAGCTGTGTCGGTGTTGAAGTTTGCTTCTTGTCCGCGAATGTTCTCGACTTGACGCTGGTGGTCGACTAATCTGAACGAGTATCCAGGGCCGTCGACTTTGCCCCAGGGCTTCTTGAAGGCTTCGGTCGCGTTCGGGTCGAAAGACGTCGGGTCGATGTACTTGAAAGCGGCTGAAGTCATTGTGTTTTGAGGTCTGGTAGCAGTGCGAGTGATGTGTGATAGGATCGGGCCCAAGGTGTGGATTGTGCGTGGGATTCGAGACAAGCTCATAGATATGTGATGTGAAAAAAAGGCGTATAATACTTATGGCTCAGGAGGGGCAATTGGTTTATATACCGAGGCCGTCTACAGCGGCACGCTGATCGAACAGAGGCAGCGAGTCGCCCTCCGACATGGACATGACGCGATCTCTTGGATTATGTCAGCCATGCTGAACAATCAATCCCATTTCTCATCATGTACAACCATCCAACTATTTCCGACCTTTCTCCTACCACTGATTAATGAGCCACTAATCGGCAGGGACGTTCTGTGTGTCTTTTGCATTGTTCTTCGCTTGCTGAGCCTTTCTTGACCGCAATATCATCTTTGACACTTGAGACCTTAATTCCGATACATCCGTAGCATACCAATTGTAACCAAATTTCAGGCGGTAAGGCATCGCGTTGTCAATGCTCCATTTTGCATCTTAGGTAGTGACTGGCATACTGATTTGACGGACGCGAGATTTGCTACTAGCTTCTCCCAACTGCACGACGAAGAGATTGGGTGGTGACACAGCACTTATGCAGAGGTTTGAAATCAAAAGCTGAATTCGATTTTCGAGCAGCACCTACGGCGTTTGCACACCTCTACCACACAAAATCATACAGCGAGATAAACAGGTAGTCGATAACATGTACCGAAAAGCCAATGAGGCTCATAGTGCTCGAGATATGTCGTCAAAAAGACATAAAATGGTTGATGAGGGTACCACCCTGGCCACATCGCGCTCAAGAACCTCGATGTGCTTTCTCTGCGCTCTGACAACGAGCTCACCTGGAGAAATGAACGAACTAGATCACAATGAAACAGATTGCAAGTCATAAGATATATAAAGGCTGAAAAGGTTGGTTGATCATGTGGTATCTTAAACTATAGGAAAAGGAACAGAGATCATGTCCGCAACAAAACCATGACTTCGTACAACAACGGACGGCCATGCTGCTTAATGGTAGAAGGGGTTGGCAGGGGCGAGTCCCATAAGTCTGTTGTCCTCGTCGGGTCTGAGCATGGGCTCCTTGTACCACATGTGAGCGTCCTTGCTGAGCTTCTCGACTTCGGAGAACTCGAACTTCTCGCCGTGCTTGTAGTTGGTCATGTCGTAGACAGCGCGAGCATACTCGGGAGCGACGTTGTAGATCTGAGCAAGGAACTTCTTCTGGATGACAGGGTAGTTGACGTTGCTCATCATCTTGGCGGTGTTTGAGTGGAGGTTGGCACGAGCGTCATCGTTCATGACACGCTTGTATAGCTCGCGGACTTGATCGTACTCGCTGACCTTGCACTCGTGGTAGTAGTGACTCTTGCGGCTAACAACGTTATCTGAGACGTGGTATGGAGCCTCGGCCACGTCGGGACGGAACTTGTGTGAAAAGCTGTTGGGGTTGTACTGCTTGTTACCAGCGTGGTTGGCATCTACACGCATGGCGCCATCGAAGTTGACAGAGGACACCGAGCGTGCCATGAACGGGCAGTTTGTGGGCACTTGGTGTAAGTTGACGCCGATACGGTGGTACTGAGCATCGCGGTAGAAGAACATACGGAACTGCAACAGCGGGTCGGGCGAGTCCTCGATACCGGGCACCATGGAGCCAGGCGAGAAGGCGGCCTGCTCGACATCGCGGTGGAAGTTCTCGGGGTTCTTGTTGAGGACCAGACGACCGAACTCCTGCATGGGGAACTGGGCACGAGGCCAGACCTTTGTGACATCGAAGGGGTCGAAGCCCAACTTGGCAGGATCGGCGTCCTCGGGCTGCATGACTTGGACATGTGCGGTCCACTCCTTCTCTTCACCACGCTCCATGGCCTCCCAAAGCTCTTGCTTGGAGTAGTCAGGGTTCTCACCCGAGATACGAATGGCCTCGGGTTGGGTGAACTGCTTCTGACCGTGCTTGGCGAGGAAGTGGTACTTGATGTAGACGAATTTGCCTTGCTTGTTGACCCACTTGAAGGTGTGACAACCATAACCGTGGTTGTTGGTCCAACCTTGAGGTGTGCCGTGGTCACTGAAGAACATGACACCAGCATGGATGGACTCGGGGGTGTTGCCAAGAAGATCGAAAGTGGCATCATAGTCGAGCAGGAAGTTACGGGGGTTGCGAGATTGGGAACGGATGACGTCGGGGCCCTGGATAGGATCGCGGCAGAAGAAGACGGGGAAGTTCAAGCCAACAATGTCGTAGTTGCCCTCCTTGGTGTAGAACTTGATGGCAAAACCACGAGGGTTGCGGGCCTCATCAGGGAACTCACGACCAAGGGTGACGGTGGAGAAACGCGTGAAGACCGGAGTCTTCTCGCCAACCGTAGACAAGAAGTCGGCCTTGGTCAAGTCCGAAACGTCCTTGGTCACCTCGAAGTGACCGAAGGCACCACTACCGCAAGGGTGTACCATTCCTATGGATATCAGATACGGTCATTTGTTGGGCGTGTGGCTAACTCACTCTCGAGGTTCTTGGAACGGTTGAAGTGTTGCTGCTTCTGCAAAAGGTGGACATCGCTGACAAGAGGGATACCGCCAATGTTCTTGCTGTGTGCAGGATCAGGCAATGGGATACCTTCGTTGTTTGTGAAGTATGCTGGTCTCTAGTCAGCACCGAGTTCTGAGAAAGAGTGGGATCAGAAAGTCGTGGTTGATGTTTGGGTGAAGCCTTCTGCAAAGCCAAGCACCAATGCAAGTACGACTTTCACCCCAATTGGATCTCGTGTACTCACGTCCATCGTCCTCACGCTTGCCACCCTGGGTGTGACCAGACACTTTGGCGATAATGTCGGCAGGACCCTCGTTGGTAGACATGACATGCGAGATTCTGGGAGCACGAGCCTCGCCAGAGGTAGCTCCAGCGATGCCAGTAGCAATGGCTTCTAGCGGGTGCTGTAGAGGATTCATCTGATTGCTGTTGGAAGACATGATTGGGAGTTTGGAGGTGAGAGAGGAAGGAATGTCCATTTCGAAAGCAATGTCTAGGGATGCGGCTGGTAGTCACTTAAAGCTCGCAGCTCAAGCTCAACCCCTCCCTCCTCTCAATTGAACGTGACGTTGACATTCAGTAGGCGGCTGCATCCATTCCAAGATGAGCTAGAGTGATCCGTGTCATTCACACGTCAAACGCGTTACAGCGAGGTGAGGAGAAACATTGGCGCGCATCTGTGCAAGGTCATGACGATTCTACAGCTCATGAACAGGCGGAGGAGTGGATGGAGATTCGTCGAGAGGCCAATCGGAGCTTCCACAGATTGGCTGATCGCCTGAGTGGGGCTCAACTAAGCTCGTCCGAGCGGTTGCAGAGCCTCAGATCTGTCGATGCGCTACAAAATTGCCATGTGGAAAGTGCCATGCTTTCTGGACAGTGTGCAGCCGTGTCAGTTGGTGTGTCTGCTTTATTGATTGCCTTCCTCGGTTGCTGTGAAGCCTGCGCGTTCGCACGGCAATCGCCTTTACGCTGTTCGCCGTCCTATATACACCTTAGTGGACCGCATTATTACCCTTTGCAAAACCACTCGGACTAAGCGTTGTGGGGCCGTCGGTACCTTTGTTTTTAGGGTCTTTCGCGAATTTGGTGAGCTACTATAGTAAATTAGCAAGGCCTCTAAATATTAGCTATTATACCACCTATTATGGTTGCTCGCCTACCTAAATTCGTTCTAAATTAAGTGCTTACCCTCTATGCCGCTAGCTAGTCTATAAAGGACGTTTATAAGGTCCTTTATATAGGGCGTAGCACGGTATTCGCGCTACTTAAGAACCTTAACGAGCATAGCAAGTTCTATCTACGTAGTAGCGTAAAGATTAGTTAACTAAGGCTACTTAATAACGACGCTAAGGAGGTTAGTTCTATAGTATATGCCTTAAATTAGCTAACTCTAGTGTTAGTTCGTGCTTAAGTACCTTACTAGCCGTCCTACTACTTACCTTAACGAAGTTTAAGACCTAATATTAGACGAATTTAACGTCGCGCTTAACCTCTTAACTATATAGCGTATACTTAAGAAGAGGAAGTAGAGCTAGAAGAAGGCTAAGAAGAGGGCCCTTAAGCGCTTAGAACTACTACGCGCTATATAGCGAGGGAGGCGTATATACTAGAGCTAGTAGCGCTTAGTATTTATTAATAAGAGTAGTGTAAATAAGCGAACTAGCTTAAGGAAGTATAGATAGAGCCCTTAAGGAGTAGCTTACGTAGACTATAAGTCTATAAAGCGCTCTAAACGGTAGTTAATACTACTAGCTATAATAGTTAATAGCTATATTAGTAACCCTTTAATATATTAAGGCGGTATTAACTTAGAGATCTTTATAGTATAGCTAGCTAAGGACGTGCTTCCTTAGGTAGCTAAGGGTTTAATACTAATTATAGATAACGCTTCTATATACCGCTTAGTAGAGGTGTATAAAGTAGTAACCTTTACTAGGTACGAGCTCGAGTTCCTTCTACTATACTTACCGGATTATAACCCTATTAAGCTATCCTTTACTATATTAAAGGCATAGATTAAGCGCTATATAGCTCTAGCCTTAAGCTTTAAAGACTTCGGTATGTTCTTACGCCTTATAGTATAGTAGGCTAGTAGTAAGCATGCTATAGCGCATTTTTAACATTAAGGATATATATATCTATAGAGAAGTTAGTTTAGAATTACTTACCTAAAGGCCTTAGGCTAGAAGCCTTATTTAACTAGGGATATTAGTTAAAATGCCTAAAATTAGGTAGATTCGGTAGGTAGGCGATTCTATAAAAACTCTTTACTTTACTATTAAGTAAGGAGATTAGAGGGTATAGATAGAAACCGATATACGTAAATTTAACTAATATCCCTAGTAAATTCGGCCATTTATAGACTTCTAAATTTCCTCTTATATTAGCTAATCTCCTTCTATACGTAGCTAAGTAA
>Ga0058697_10000222_pt1 | contig 27646 bp, 29 predicted proteins | sample AgamicAsMae_FD_66619 | JGI IMG/M metagenome (GOLD analysis project Ga0058697, IMG submission 66619) | Agave microbial communities from Guanajuato, Mexico - As.Ma.e | ecosystem: Host-associated > Plants > Phyllosphere > Phylloplane/Leaf | place: Guanajuato, Mexico | collected 2012-06-04
TCATCATTCAGATTTCGGAGACAGATTTTTTCGGGATGTCATCTGTCTAGCTAGATAGAATTATTTTTCAGCCAAAAAAAAAAAGAACAATGTTTGAATCTCAAGTCTCTACTTGTAATGTTCTCGATATAGTCGTTGGTTCGAATCAAACTCACGGTGCTTGTTTGATCTTTTGGTGCTTTGTCTTTTGTGTGAAATGATTAAGATACATCTATGTTTTTTGCAAACCATTGCAGATTATTTTTCTTCCGAGACTACAGCAGCTTTTGCCAATATTACTTTTCACTTCTTCCGTTCCCCACTTTTCCTCTTTTTTGACCCTTTACTCCTTGTTTTCAGCAGTGGCCTCGGCCTCCTTGCCCTTGTTGAACAGTGCTCTGAAGTCATTGTTGCTCTTTGCCTTGGTCTCGGTCTCGCCGGTTCCAGTCATGGCCTTGTCTTCTCCTTCGGATGCCTTTGCAGCCACGGAGCCGGAGCTGGCGGAGAATCCACCACCTCGCTTGAAGCCGAGTCCTCCACGTCTGCCCTGACCGCCCCGTTGAGCAGGTCTCGAAATACCAGCTTGAGCAGGTTTGAAAGAGGTGACTGGTTTGGCAGCCTGACCAGATGCAGCCTTGGCCTTTGTCTTGTAGAGAAGCTCTTCCACGGTGTCGATGTGCACGTCTGGGCCCAAGGGACTGCAGTCAACTCCCATGCTGACTTTGGCAGCATCTTGAAGATTGACGAACTCGATCATGGCACCTGCTTTGTCGCGGCGCACGGTGATCTTGCGTAGCGGGCCGAAGGTTTCGAGGAACGCTTGAATGCGAGCGTCGTTGACAGTGTCAGGGAGGTCGAGAAGAGCTATCGTACGCTCACGTACTGTCCTAGCAGTGTCCTCGCCGAGCTCCTGAGGTGGTGCGGTAGATCCTCTGCGACCATTGGCCCCTTCCGCGGAGCCGTTCTGACTGCCCTCGGCTGCAGGAGATCCACTCGTGTTCTGTTGCACGATTGTGGTCGCAATGTCTTTCTTCGCTGAACTCCTGTCTGTCGCAAGAGTGACACGGAGAAGACGATCCTTCAACGGCTTATTGTTGAGCGCGACTGCCGCTTCAGCCTCCTCAGATTTCGAATACACGATGAATGCTGTGCCGTAGAACCTGCCTTGTAAGTTTTTGATCATGCGAACACTTTCAACGGTGCCGTGTTGCTGGAACAGATTACGAATGTCCGATTCAGTAGCATGGAAGTCAATGTTGCCAACATGTAACTCTCGGCCTTCTGTTACAGCACCAGAGCGCCCTTTCTTGGCCTGAGGATCCGAGATTTTGGCAACAAGGCGGTGTTGACCGTCGAGAGCTTTGTCGTCTAGAGCTGTGGCAGCACGGGCTTCTTCGGATGTGAGGAACTGCACATAACAGAAGCGGCGTCGCTGATTATACTTGAGGGATGGCAAGCGGACACTGACAATTGTACCAAAACCTTGGAACATCTCGCGAATCTTGACCTCGTCCCATTCAGCAGGGTAGTTGGTCACGTAAAGAGTTGAAAGCGTTCCAGACTGTATGCGGATGGTGTTGCCATCAAAGGTCTTTCCGTCCCTAGTCTTGGCGGACAGAGTATCCTCTTCGGTTTCAAACTCGATAGTGGCGTGCGCAGTCATTGCATTGTCGTCAGCTACTATACCGACGGAAAGAATGGTTCCACAATCGTCGAAGAATTGTCGTACGCGCTTTTCTGTGACATCGCTTGGCAAGTCCTTGACAGTAATTGTGTTGTGCTCTCTATCGCGTTTGATCTGGGCCGAAGCTGAAGCTGAGACTTCATGATAGGGTGGCTTTGTAGAGTCTTCTTCAGTCTTGTTCCTCTTGGCGGCATCTTCGGCCTCTTGTTCCACTTCGTTCTCACGTTTCCTCTTAGACGTGGTAGGCGCGTCTTCGGGGATCGTCTCTAATTCAGTTGCCTGAGGTTGTGCTGCGGGAGCTGGAGCAGCGGCAGCAGCATCAGCTGCCTCTCTTGTCCGCCTCTGGGTAAGGAAGAACTGTGCGGTCCGGCCGTCTGCCAGAGCTTCCTGCAATGCTTCAGGTGTCTCGTTTTGAGAAAAGTGAAGTGGCCAGATTTCAAGAATCTTTTCTGGCCAATCAAGATTTCTTTGGTTCAAAGCCTCGCGCAGGACAGAGGTGGCTCTGTGTGGTGCAGTTTCAGGCGTCTCGATGCGGACTGTCTCAGTCATGCGTTCGTGGGCCCAAACCAGAAGTTCATGTCGGTACCAACTGATCCAGAAATCGGCACTCGCAGCATGAGTGGTTCTCAACTTCTCATATACCAATCTCGCATCCTGGTAGCGTCGAGCCTCGGCGAGGAATTTGACACGGATTTTCTCCAGACGGAAGAGAGGATCTCCTTTATAATCACCGCCGTAGATTTTCTTGCCAGCTACAGCGGCATCCTCAAGGGTGCCTGTGATACCCATATCGGCCATGTCAATCTCGTCGTCGGTATTGTCTGGAGCGAAAGCTCTGCGACGAAGATAGCCACACCACGAAGAGTACACTTTGAGGACTTCCTCCATGCCGCCAATGTCAAGAAGACCACTGTTGGTAGCCTTGTGCTTGACTTGTTCAACTTCGTCATAGGGGAGCTTGTCAACCTCGGCGCGAAGAACACGCCTCGACCATAAATCACCAGACCATGGACAATGTCTAGTGGCCCTTTCCAAGATGGTCAAGATGACGGGACTGTGTGAGTTAGTCTTCAGAACGAAGTCAGCAAGATCGAGCCACCACTCGATGACGGTAGGAAAACGCAACAGAGCTCTCTCATACAAGGAACATCGCAGCTCAAAATCGAATGGTGAGCGACGTTTGTTTTTTCGGTCCCAAATGAGGTATTCGGTGAAGGCATTGTAGAGAGCAACACTGTCGCCAGATTCAGCTGCTCGTTGCAAATTCAGCTCGTGTGACTCTCGAAGTGCGAATTGCTGTTTAGCAGGGGCGGCCATCTCGTTGGTGGCAGCCATGATCTCTTCCCAGTTGTGCGCATTGAACTTTGAGACGACAGGCCAGAATTTTGATGAAGTCTCGGACCAGTTTGCGTGTGGAGTGCGAAGGCGGCGCATGAAGATATTGTTGATGTGTTCAACTGCTTGGGAAGATGGATTCTCCGGGAACTCCTGTAGCATGAGGTCGATGTAACGATCCCACACGCGATGGCTCTCATCTATGCGCCAGGCTGTGGCCTCAACGGCTTTCTCCCATACATTCAAGCAAATATCGCGACTGAAGACCTCCTTGCAGATTTCCTTGTCGATGTCCGTCCAGACGTTGGGATCTCCCTCGATGAAGCCATTGGCGATTGAGTAGGTCTGCATGACCCATTCACCATAGATAGACCAAAGAGTGACACTGGTAGGTTCGTCCTGAACGGCTTTCTGGCACAAATCCATAACGGCAACACGCTCCTCACTCTGACGAGCCAGAATGGCCTCATCGTTGATCCAGTCTTTCCAGATGTCTTCTCCAACAGCGAATCGAGAGTCCATGGCCTCACGCGCTTGTCGCATATCAGGCAGAAGGTTATAGTCTCTCGGATCGTTGATGACCACATCCGAGGTACCGTAGACATGGGCGACGAAACCCTTGTGGAGTAGGTTGATTAGTTGCACGTGGGAGTCGTAAGCGTAGGAATTCTCGGCCAGGTACTTGACCAGTTCGGTGATGGTCTGGATCTCCTGTTCGGTTAGTGAAGCAGCCGTAAAAGCACGCGGCTCGGGCGTTTGGGCCGGAGCTTCGGCCATGGCGACCTGCGAGGAGGAAAGAGCAGAGCGTGCGAGTTGAGGAGCAAAGGCGCGGCGATTGCTGTGATGTGTAAGTACCAAGAGTCAAGATTCAGTTGATGCGCAGAGGGACTTACAAAGATGGCAATTGTGCGTCAACCAGGGAGTGCTGTCTTTGTAATTGATGATGCTGCATCGAAGCGAGATCTGGGACTGATGTTAGAGATTTGTTCTGTTTGTAGGCAGCTACGTCATGTGACCGGGATGTAATCGCACCTGCCAAAGTCTCCATCTGCGGCGTTGACGAGTGCCTGCGGTCGATGTACTGAAGTTGTGGTCGGAAAGCCTGTGGCGTTGCATGTGAGCTCCTTCTTTCGGGAGCGTCGTGGTTGCCTCTGAAATTCCTCACGTCCTGCGCGCCATTATATGCGGAGGCATATGCGTTCCTCTGATGTTGATTGATCTGACCTGGTGCAGGCGCTGACCGCGGCGGCTCGGGCGGCGGCGAGGTCATGGAGATTTCATTGCTGAGGCCTGATGCAGTACGTCTGCCACCAGCAGGACGTGGTTGAGCCCTTGGCCTGATGGGCGCTGCGGTATTCGACTGTGGTGAAGCCTGTTGTTGGACCGGCGATTCTGATGGCGACAGCAAAGCATTGATATCCATGGCGGACAGTGACCCGGATCCGACAATACGGATCAAATTATTAAAATTCCCAAAGGACGATGGCCCGTACTAGCTAAAAGAGGGCGAACACCACTTAAAATTGGACAGGAGGGATGGCAACACTAAGGCAGCGATCCTTTGGAAGGAAGAGGCTCCGCCGACGGCACCTGTCAGGGAAACAAGGGATCACTCTCGAACGCAAAAAAGCAAGTTTGCGGACAGCGGATTCAGGTTCCGGTGGAAAGGATCAGAGCGGGGAGGGTTGCAGACTCCTCAGCTTCTAGAGAGGCGATGGAGAAGCGTGGAGGAGCGATGTGAGAGAGTGAGGCGCAAGTGGGAGGTTTGTTCTAGGAGTTTGCGATCCTCGAATATGTAACGGTGTTGTAATAGCGCTGTCCAATCAGAACGAGAGTCAAGCGTGGAGTGTGGAGTTGGTTGAAGAATTTGGAGATGCAAGAGCATACAGATCGACAAAGGGGCAACACGCCGAGTCACTCTGCTGGGTCGGACAAGACGAAAGGACAGCTTCGTAGACGGAAAAGAGCAGGATCAGAAGAGTCAAAGTATAATCAGGGAGAAACAGTCAGCGGGCGTGCCTTGATTATCAAAGCGAAAATGCTCAGAGCATGACTCGTCTAAAGATAGACCAGAGTATCGGCTGTCGCGGTGAAGCAATCGTGTATGTGGCTACAGAGTCTTGAAAGCAATTGTTGTAGACACATATCTGATCGAGCAATGTATCCTGCTTGAACATGGAATTTCCTTGGTCGAAGACAAAACCTATCAGATGCAGGTGCAGATGTAGAAGCACAAGCAGAATGAAGACTGACGAGTCAGAGTCGTGACGAGAGCAGGGTCGCCTCGGAAATGCTTGGCGCGGGCAAGGAAGTTCTAGAGAATCATCAAAGCCCCAGCGCCGACGAGGTCTGACGCACAAATCACACACAATGAGCGCCCGTACGCCTTCGCGGCGACTGCTGCAGAATGGTCAGATACTGTCCGACTGTCTCGAGCAACCTCGGAACTAACGCACGCAACAGGCGGCCTACAATGTCTTCACGCGCCCTCTTCCACAACACCATCAACCCTCGGACGCCGTTCTATCTGGGGCTTCTTTGGCAAGAGAAAGGATGACAGCAGCCCGAGTTCCAGACCTGGCTCAGCGACCAACCCCGTTCTGGACCAGTACCTCAAGAAGAAGCCGAAGAAGCAAGGCGCCGACGCCTTGCAGCGCGGTGACCTCGCCGAAACCTCCATTTTCGAAGGCGAACGCCAGGTACAAGAGCGCGACGACGAGCAGCAGAAGGTGTCGGGGGCCGAAGCCAGCGGTCGCAACCTTGGTGCCATGGCCACCGTCCTCGACCCCCACCCAGTTGCACGCGAGCGATGGCAGCGTAAGATGGCCATCCGCGACATTCGCAAGGGCGGTCGTCTGAATAAGGAAATGTTCATCAAGCGCACTGAGAGAGAAAGTGTCGGCAAGAGCGAGAACATCAAGACGAGTATCAAGAAGCTGGGCCCCATTGCCCGCCAGATTGCTGGAAAGACCGTCGACGACGCCATTGTTCAACTGCGTTTCAGCAAGAAGAAGGCCGCCATCCCCGTTCTCGAATACCTCGAGTACGCTCGCGATGAGGCTGTTGTCGCCCGTGGTATGGGTATTGGCCAGCCTACCGTTGCCGACTCCGCCAAGCCTGTCGACATTCGCCTCAAGGACGGCAAAAGACACACCGTGCAAGATCCTACAACCATGTACATTGACCAAGCATGGGTCGGCAGAGGCCCTTACGGAAGGCTGCCCGAGTACCGCGCAAAGGGCAAGGTCAACATTCTGCGCACTCCCTGGACTCACCTGGGTATGGTGTTGAAGGAGGAGGCTACCAGAGTCAGACAATACAACGAGCGCGAGGACAAGAGAAAGAGGCAGCGTGAGGCCAAGGTTTGGACCCCTCTGCCTGACCGTCCTATCCAGGGACAGAGGCAGTGGTACTCCTGGTAGAATCGCCAGACACGCCGTATATACCCTTGTACAACATCTTTCCTTCTTCTTATACTGTACTTGCATGCTGGGCTTCTCAAGTTTGGAGTTGGGCTGGCAAGAAAAATCATGACATCGTTTCAAGCTTTTCCATCTTTTTATAACAACATTACTACTTGAATCTTGAAACTGCCCATACTACAGATCCTCAAACCTGGATGTGTTGTACAAGTGCTTCTCTGTGCGCTCTACGACTTCGAGAGCAGCACCTACAGCGATGGGATTCTCGCTCGTAGGAACGCACAGCATACCAAAGCAAGGCTTGTACTTTGCCACTCCACCCTGATCGATACGTCTGAACTTCATGAGTGTGTCCCAAGGCTCGTGTGCGTGCTTCTCGGCAGTTTCGGGGTTGACGTTGGGCACCTGGCAGCGAGCACAGTGGCACAGAACATCGAGATTGGTCCTCCAGATTGCTTCGCGTGCGTGATCAGTGGTACGAATCGAGACCTTCTTCCAGCTGTCCTCGTCCCAAGCCGAGGTTCCCTTGACGATGATGTTTGGTCTGAAGCGTTCGATAGTGAGTTGATCGTGGCCAGCAGCCTCGAGTCTTGAGTTGAGATCGGCGAGAGAAGCCTCCGAAGCAATTTGAATGCTCATAAGATCGGCAAAGTGATGCTCTTGCTCCTTGCCATAGAGATCAGGAGTGGCATTTCCGCCAGCAATTCTGGGAGTGGGACCCTTGTAGATCAAAGCAACAGGCTTCTTGAAGTACTCGCTGAAGATGGCGTTGATCTCGGCGCTGTACTCCCAGCCATCTGTCTCCTGGCCCCAGATCTCGACCTTGGTGAGCTTGGTGTTCTGCTCCAACCATTCGGAGGTAGGGTAACAAGGTATTTTGACGTGCTTGTCGGTATCGTGAATGCTAACATGCAGTTCGGTCCACTTGCCCTTACCGTCTCCACTGAGTCCAGTATCGATAAGAGTCATGGTAGGGTCGGAGCGAATAGTCAAGAATTGGCGGGTCTTTGCGTCAACGAACATCCACTGGCGATCCAGATCCAATCCAGTCTTGTGAAGCTTAGTGTCCTGAACCTCGATGCCACGGCATGACTTGATGGGGTAGATGCGTAAAGAGACAATCTCAGTCGAAACAGGCTTCTTCCTAGCTGTCAAGGCGCGGGCAGCATCCTCGTCGAAGATGTAATTGGCGTAGAACCACAGCGATACCACAGTCACAACCACCAAAGTGACCAACCCGATAGCCATGGTATGGATATCGATACCGGGGATGAGCTCGATGCTACCCGTACCCTTGTTCTTGAATTGACTCATGTTGGCGGGCGACAGGAGCAAACTTCTCAAGATAAAGTGTTTCTTTGAGTCCGACACTCGGCTTTCGTCTGGCAATCGGATCCAAAGTGTCTCGAGGCGACAACTATATTAGGTATGGACAATGGTCGAGCATGTCAGGCTCCTGAGAGGTTTCGAAGAATCATGGAGGTGCCGCTAGCTCCAAACTCTAAATTGGTGCTCGGCGTCATACAGAATGGTCTGTGCAGATATCATTTTGTTGACCTTGCAGCAACTTCGATGTGTCTTTCTTCTGCAGACCAACTCAAATTTTGATCCTCTGCATCAGTAAGTACCAGTTCCTTCGTATCTCTTCTCAATTCCATTCTTATCATGTCCCGTTCTGTCAAGAGGTGGAGAGTGCTACTCGTGCTTCGCTTTGGTACATTTCCCGAGAGCGGTTCTTCGATTTTGATATCGTTTAGGATATGCTTCTTGTCGGCTTTTTCTGTGCCTCGACTTGCAAGCTATTGTCAGTGCGAGGGCTGTATGATATAGCTAGATTACTCTCCCCTTGATCATAATTTGATCTTCCGTTTCATTGACTCGCCGATCCAAAAAGTAATATGCCGAATATTTGACTGACTATTATCAGTACACCATGCCCGACAAAGACGCCGGCACCCCTCGTGTCTTCCTCATCCGCCACGGCGAGACCGAATGGTCCATGTCCGGCAAACACACCGGCAAAACCGACATCCCCCTAACCGCCCACGGCGAATCCCAAGTCAGCAGCACCGGCGCCATCGCCGTCGGCGACAACAAACTCATCGATCCCTCCAAGATCGGCATGTGCTGGGTATCCCCCCGCACGCGTGCTCAGCACACTTTTTCCCTACTCTTCGGTGACGAGCAAGAGGCTGCCCTCAGAGATCAGGGTAAAGTGCAGACTACCGAGCAACTGGGCGAATGGGATTACGGCGCCTATGAAGGTCTGAAGCCTGCTGAGATCCGCGATTTGCGCAAGTCCAAGGGTTTGGATACTGAGCGCAAGTGGGATATCTGGCGTGATGGGTGTGAGGATGGCGAGTCGCCTGATCAAGTGGCTGCTCGTATCGACGAGTTGATTGTCGAGATCAGGAAATTGCAGGGTCCCAATATGAACGGCGAACAACCTTGTGATGTTGTTCTGGTTGCTCACGGTCACCTCACGAGATGTTTCGCCAAGAGATGGTTGGGCTACCCTCTGGACATGAACCTCAACCTGATGATGGAGCCTGGTGGTGTTGGTGTGTTGAGCTATTCGCACCACAAGGTTGATGAGCCGGCTCTCCTCCTTGGCATTGGCTTCCCTGCCCAGTCATAATATTCTACAACATACAAAATAGAGCACTAGAGCTTTCACCTCATCAAGGCTCGATAGCTCAATCCTCAATCTCACCAGAAAAAGGTGCCGAGGAAGGCCGCTATAAAATTGCACGATGTTGATGCGATGCTCCGAGTATCCAGTGAGATCCTTGCTTGTTCACAACTCTCTTTGGGCATCAATCGAACTCTGACTTCGTTATGCCTTTCTATGACTTATATCCACCTCGAATCTATCCAAGGATATATATATCCGTCAGCGATGTGACAAACTTGCCGTAGTGAGTAGCCTCAATCTTGAGTCAGTCACGAATAGTTGTGCTATAGATTAGGAGACACCAGTGATACTACACCCTCCACTCCACATACTCAGGCACCCAAGCGCAGCGCAGACCGGTCCTCATGTGGATCTCTGCATAGCTGTTCTTGCTTGCGAGAAGCAAGAGAACGGACTTTATAAGTCTAAGCTCCATGAAGGGCTTACTCCATCGAGCTTTTACCACTATCAGCTCGGTGGCGCTATCGGTTGTATTCTCAAGCTGTATGGAACCATTGACCTCAGTAGACACCACAACATCTTCCGGGTCCAGATAGAACCCTGCTCATCCGCCACTCTCATCGGACACTAATCGGAATAAAGCTCCATTGTGCAGTCTGATGACCTATACTCACCTCGACACTACCCAGAGAAACAGTCAACCAAGGCCGCAGAGTCTCCAGCCCATTGCATAATGGTTAGTATTCACAACACAGGCTGACTTTGCAACCAACCGTGCTACGGATTGGTAGACATCACAAGGTTCCCAAGAGCATGCGTATTATCACTGGTCGAGTGAGCACAGTCGTAACGTAAGTTTTCATTTTTCATCAATTACGAAGCGCTCCGTGGCATGCATAGTCTGTCATTAGTTGTTGGTACATTGAGAAGGCCTTTCTGGAGGAAGGCGAGAGATCTGGGAGTTTTCTGCGGTGGGAGTGAACTCTTCAAGGAAGTAGCAAGAAGCTTAAGTGCAGGTGTAACCACCATCGACACGCAGGTCGGCTCCGGTGACATAGTTGGAGGCATCACTGCAGAGGAACACGACGGGGCCCATGAGATCGACCTGTTAGGCGAGGGTTAGCGTTCTGTCGTATTGTGCGGGGCATGGCAGACATACTGGACGGCCCATCTTGCCCTGAGGAATCAAGCTGGTCCACTTGTTACCGAGTTCGGGGTTCTCGTTCAAGATCTTCTCGGTCAAAGCAGTGAGCTATGTCTTAGGTCAGTATTGTGTTCGTTTCTTCGTTTTGTTGTGATGCTCACCATGTAACCGGGCTCGATAACGTTGACTCTGATATTGGCGTGAGCCCACTCGACGGCCAGCGAGCGGCCGAGATGGCGCACAGCGGCCTTGGAAGCGTTGTAGGGAGCCTGGGGCTGAGGAACGTTGACAATGGCACCACTCATACTTCCGATGAAGACGATACTACCAGGAGCCTTGCGCTCCATGAGGTGACGAGCGACTCCAGTAGCGAAGAGGTAGGTGCCGTCGACGTTGACACCCCAGAGCTTTCTTACACGGTCAATGGGGTACTTGATGGCGTCGAAGTTCTCGGTGAAGCCTGCTGATGTGACAAGGTTGTCGATCTTGCCGTGCTGACCGATGACATCCGAGAGGACGCTCTCGACAGAGTGCTCGTCGCTCACTGCAGAAAATCAGTTGTCGTCCGTTGACTCTTGATTGGCGGAGCTTACCATCGCAGAAGTGACCGGTGACCTTGGGTACTCTGTCGGCGCCGGGGTTCTCATCCTTGAAGACCTTGACCAACTCCTTGGCCTGCTTCTCTGCTTCCTCCTCTGTAATGGTGTTGTCAGTCTTGAACGAGTGCAGACATGATCTTTCTGAGACGCACTGTTGAGATCGACAAGGGCGACATCTGCTCCGGAGACGACCAATGCTTGTGCCATGACCAGACCGAGACCTCTGGCACCACCAGTAACAAGAGCGGTCTTGCCTTCGAGGGAGAAGGAAGCGAGAGTTCTTTGGAAGTGAAAGCCTCCACGGCCTTGGACGGGCTCTTGCTTGGGCACAGTCTTCTCATCAAAGGGGATCTCGATCGAGTCGTCCGTTCTGGAAAAGGAGCCAACGTGCTCTCCCTTCTCCTCGGGGATAGGCTTGTCCTGCTCGCGCATGAAGGGTGTGACGGAGAGGTTTCTGGCCGACATGGCAAGAGGGCGGGTGGGTACCACCACACGGGTGGCTTGACGAAGAATGCTTCTGCTGAACATGGTGATGGGAACTGCAGACTGCTACTGTTGTCAGCTGGACTGTAAGATTCGTTTCGAGGTTCCAATGATGGTGGACAAAAAGAAGAGTGCTAGGAAGATGGCGTCTGACAGGTTCAGTGACGGCAATGGAGTGAAAGGAAGAGTGAAGCAAGTCTGGTCAGGCTGGGTTGTAAGCAACAGCATCATAGCTCGCTCGCTGCTCACACTCAACAAGACAGACTCAACGTGTCCATGTCAAGCCGTTGAACATGCTGGATGACAAAAAAGGGGGACGACGAATCGAGCACTCACCAAGCGGGAAAAAAGTCAGAGGTGATTATAAAGATGTATTAGAGTCGAGATTATCGAGATTGAGAGCTGGATGAGTATGGAAGGTTTGAGTTCCAAGGGGAAATGTTTTGGGACTCGACAGCTCAAGCTCGATAAACTATGACGTGTACCAGGGTCCCTTGATGTCGATCTGCCCGCCGCCCACGGGGGGCTTGCCGGGGATCTCCACATCGCGCTTCTGCTCGCGAGTCGTGACTCGTCCATCGCTCATCTGTTATGGATCACCCTTGAAGGCGCTTTCCAAGGCCAAGGTCCTGCTTGCAGTCTCCCTACCTTGGTCGCCGCTATCACACCTGGCGAGTCGATACGAGCATCATCCCGTCGACCATCAATTCCTTTGCTCTTCTTCGCTTTGCTTTTTTCGTGATATATCAGAAATCCCTTATGCATGGCGTTCTCGAGCTGCATCGTGCCTGCAGCTAATCATGCATGTGTGATGTATCGTCAATCTGCTACGATACCCGACAATTGTAGCACTTGGTATTCTTTTGATTTCTACACTGCGCTTTTGCGATCCAATGATATACAAGAACAACAGTTCTTTGCTTCCTGAGAGCTCAGACAACTCGAGGCAGTCAGTCCGTAGACATGGTCAATGATAGGCAGTTTCCTAGGCGCGCATCGTCTGCTTGCCGCTTCTCTTTCTCTGCTCCTTTTCTCTTTCTCTCTCGAGGAAGCGCTTCTGCTCGTCGGCGCTCATGCCCTTGAGCTTGCGGTCGCGCTGCTCCTTCTTGGCCTTGTCGCTGAGCAATTTTCTGTCCTCGGCGCCTTCTGCCTCGACAATCTTGCGCACCTTCTTGGCCTCCTCTTCACGAGTTTGACGGATACGGCGCATGACTTCGGGACGGAAGTGGGCGCTGGAAACGAGCTGGTCGGGCATGCGAAGGAAGTAGGAGAAGAGAGGAACAGTGTTGGCGTTGGAGTTGAGCTTCAGGGTAAGCGTGAGACGCTTCTTGGGAACCAGATCATCGAGACTAAAGATGAAATAAGCGTTGGTCAACATATGACAGATCTGAGGATACTCACGTCTTGGGGGCGTCCACGGGCATGTCTGTGACTATGAGCGACTCGAGATCATCACCACACTCCTTGATGGCGTTTGCAAGCTCCTGAGTGATGAGCGACTCGGTGACCTCGGCGCTCTCGCTCATGACACTGACCCACGGAGGCAGCTTGGCGTGGTCCTTGGTAGTGGTCAAGGAGACATCGTAGCGCTCTTCGCGCACCTTTCTCATGGCGTCCTTGTTGACAATGGCGAAGATGAAACCGTCGTAGCTGGTATCCTTGAAACGCTTCTCTTCCTCGCCGCGAGCGCGGGGGATGCATTGGGACTCCTTGCCGTCAAAAGTGTAGGCAGTGATCTCGGCCTTCTCGCCGTTGCCAGCCATGCTCTCGAAGAAGAAACCGAGGCCGAGCTCGCTGATCAGGGACAGGGGGTTGTAGCGCTTCAGCAGGCTGAGCTTGACGTCGACACAGACGACGTTCTGGCGACCGGTAGCGTAACTGAGGAAGACATCCTTTGACTTTTCGCGCAGGATTTCGGGGTTGATCTTGTCACCAGCAGACATGGCGACTTCGGGAGAAGTGGTTTCAAGATCAAGCTTCTTGCCAAAGCCGACCTGGGCGAACTCGTTCTCGAGAGCGTTGACGTGACTGCGGATCCAGGCATTGGCACGACGACGGTTGGCGCGAACACCCCAGAAGTGGATGAAGATGGTGAGCAAGAGGAAGGGAATGACGAAGCCTTCGGTCTTGAAGTCGCTCCAGGTCACGCGCTCATGGACATTGTACCACTTGGTAAAGGGACGGTCCGAGATGTCAATCTTTGCGCCAAAGGTCTGGTATGCACGAGGAGTAGCGATGGTGCTCGACAGAGATGCCGGCGTAGGAGAGGGTGCGTCTGCGAAGTCGGCAAAGTCTAGCAATGTCCATGTCAGTACTCGAGTAGGAGTGACATTGAGGCCAGACAAGACACACCAGAGTCGGCCGATGGTACGGCATTGACCGGCGAAGGGTTTGCGCCTCCGAAGAGACCCTTAACAAAGTCGGCCATCCTGTCAATTGTCTGGCGGTATTAACAATACTGTCAGATGCTTCAAGAGCTTGAGTTGATCGACAGACGCAGCTTGATTGAGGACACAGCGTATCATCAAGTCAGGCCGAAGTGCTCCCGAGACACCCCGCTCGTCGAGACTCAGGCTCTTTCTTGAGCTCTTCAGATGAGATTGCAAACAGACAGGTAGGTGATTCCGAGTCAACACAAAGATACTTTCAACACCGCAGTCGAACATAAGTGAGCTCAGCTCGTTCCCGTCCATATCACTAGAGCATAGAGCGTAGGTGACATTGCTGGTATACAGCCAAATCGTAGAACAGGGTGGTCCCCTTCACCAAACACACATCTCATGACATCACCACAACCCTGATAATAACTGCCCTTGACCTTCCACCCTGCATCTGTTCCTCCATCACCATCCCAATTGCATTTCAAATTCCTAGTGAGTATTTCTGAAAGGTACCGCAACTTAGGGTCTATGTTGCTGACAATGGTCAAGATCCTACCCAGCACATATCACAGCTCTTAGAAAGCTATTTAGTCACATCGTCATCAAGGAAGCTCAAAGACCACAATCAAATCATGCCATACACACTCCAACCAGGCGGTTACATCGACCCAACCTCCAACTCCAGCGCCGGAGCCGTCGAAGTCGACCCCAGCGCCCCCGGAAACGTGATGCGCTATGCTCTAGGTTTCGAAACCATGGCCAACGCCGTCGGCGGCACATGGATGGTCTTCTTTCCCAAACACTTTCTAAGCATGCTCGTAAACTCATCTGCCGACATCACGCCTGCAGCAGTGACCTGGACTCAAGTCACCGGTGCTCTGGTCTATGCTCTTGCCACGCCTCTGGTTCTGTCTATACCAAACACTAGACGTGGCATCGAGAGTAGAGCGCCTACTTACTATACCCTCGCTGCTGGTGAGGTCGGTGTGGTGGCTGTGGCTCTGTACAAGGCTTTTGTGTTTGGAGACGACAGTGGATGGAGCAGAAATGCTTTGCTGGCTGCTAGTGCTGTGCTGGCTCCCACCCTGGCTTGGAGACTGTACGTGCTGTTTGGCAAGCCAGAGTGGGTTGGGAGATATCGCGAACTTTCACGCAAGAGCAAGTAGAGTTTTCCTTTTGAGTGATCAGAAAGATCTGATGTTTGAAGATTCAGTCGAGTATGATATTATGTATTAATGCTAAGGAAATCGAGAAACTCATCCTTCCATGCAGATCGAGGAGACGACATTCAGTCTCTGGGTAGCACGTCAACCCAATGCCAATCACCTCAAGGCGCGAAAACAACACGATCCTTCTTGTTATGCCAGTGCTCTCTGATCTCACTCAAAGGCACAACCTTGACTACGTGTGTATTGAATGTCTTGAAAGCGTTCAGAATCCTGGGTATCTCAGGTCTCATGGCTTCGCGAGACCAACTGCCAGGTCCGGCTCCTCGGATGGTAATGTCCTTGGATCTGAGAACATGGCCTGGTAGCGTCATCTCCGTACCTGCAAGACCACCAATGTGCACATACTGCACTAGGCGTGTGAAGTTGACGGTAGAAAGCACATGCTGTGCCACGGGTCCGTAGAGATAGTCGAGGATGATGTCCACTTCAGCTGCAGCATTGCAATCGGTCTTTGAAACATTGTCTTCCAGGATGATCATCTCATCAACACCGACTTTCTCCAGTGTCTCCTTGCTTCGCGACATGCCGATGACCTTTCCAGCACCCAGAATGCGGGCAACCTCGACAGCAATCTTGCCACTGGCACTAGTGGCACCCATAACCAGCACCGTAAACTTCTCAGGTAGATCCTTGGTCCTTGCCGTCAATGCCATCCAACTCGACAAAGCAGGATTTGCATAGCCAGCAATTTGATAAGGGTCAACACCTTCGGGCAACTCCACCATCTTTCTGCGTTCCACATTGAGGACTTCTTGGTAGCCACCTCCGGGGAAACTGATGAAGTAGACTAGTTTGTTGTCGGAGAGACGCTGGCCTACGCCATCTACGCCGGGAGTGTAGGGTACGGTTCCAGAGGCATAGTGTTTGCCGCTGGCAATGGAGCGGACTACATTGTGTAGGCCCGAGGCGAGGACTTTGACTGGTGTTTCATCTGATTCTGGCGATTGGGTAGGGACTTTAGTGTATTTTGGCAATTCACCCCAGGCAGTGACTACTGCAGAATGCATAGTGTTTCCAGCCATCTGAGGTGTTTGGGAGAATTTGCGGATGGTTGTATGGATGCTTGAGCGGAGGAATCGGGAGGAAGTAGCAAACATTGAAACCTTGATGAAGTGATACCATCATAACTGGGCTTCCAGGTCTCGACTTTATATCATATTCTCTACCATGCGTATCTGTCCATCTGTATCGAAGTTCAACAATGCATTGCTGCCTTGACAATCCTTTCGGAGAGTCCGTGGAGCTCTTCGGACGTATCGGTGACCGAGCTCGGATATGTCTTTGTCACAGGCATGTACGATTGCTTACCAAAATACGAGCGAGACCTACGACATTCAACGATTGGCAAAGTTAGATATCTCGCAATTATGCCCGAAGTGGTAGTGGTGGAGTGACTGATGCAGCGCTCTATTGGAAAGGGAGTGGCTGTCCGCAAGCCACGAACGACCAGTCAGCCTCTACTCAAGCGCTACACCCTGTCTTTCGTAGTGCCGCTTGACAATTTTCTGCATTGCGTCGCAGTATGCGTAAATCGGTATGGTCTGAGAAGGCCGAGCGAGATAGGAAGTCATACGGAGGAAACTCCGAGATGAGAAGCGTAATGCCAATGATACTTGCGGCAGCACGATATAGACACAATATTCTCGAATTGAAATTCGTATTCTTGAAAACCAAATGTGTAGTATTCATAAAACCTGAAGCGCATCGTATATACATCTATTCATCGGTCGGCAAACCACCTTCGCACTATTGTGCACAATCTAAGCTCTAATCTCTTGGTGCTCAATGGCAGCACCCTTCTTCTCATCCTCATCATCGTGCATACTCTCGACATCCTTCTCAGTGACAGTAGGAGCCTTCTCCTCGGTCCAGCCATCCAAGCTCTTAGCCTTGAACAAGTTGAGGTAAAGAGGGAACATCCATGCGATGACGAAGCCAATCAGAGGAATGAAGAATGCCTTCTGAGTACCGATGTGGTCTGCAACCGTGCCGAGGACAGGAGGGAATAGAGCACCACCGGAGACAGCAGCAACAATGAAACTGGCACCGCGCTTGGAGTGACGACCGAGACCTCTGATAGACAGAGCGAAAATCAGAGGGAAGACACAGGACTCAAAGAAGAGAACCAGAGAGATTGCGGCAATACCGGCGTTGCCCTTGAGGCCCATGGTCAAGCATGCGAAGAGAACCACACCGGAGAGGAAACCCATGAGGACGAGACGAGGCTTGGTGACCTTGAGCAAACCACTAGCAATGAAACGACCAATGGCGAAACAACCTTGAGCTACAGCAAGAAGGTTTGCACCTGTAGCGTGGGTAGTGCCAGGGCGGACCGCAGAAACGTAGTTGATGAAGTAGCCTTTCAATACGGTTAGTGACAAACTCTTCAAATTTGATAAATCGAGACAACATACCAGCATAAGCACATTGAGCTCCCACGTAACAAAATTGCGCAGCGACACCGAAGAAGAGGGTGTACTGCTTGGAGAGGGGTTTGTCCTCAAAGGCAGTCTGGGAACCGCTGGAGGCGGCCTGAGCGGCCATATCGGCGTCGGTAACCTCAGGAATGGGAGCGAAGAAGAAGACGACAGCAAGGATGAAGACGAAGATGGCAATGCCCTAAGACGAATGTATAATTAGCATGGTCTCGTGGGGTGGTGGCGGCAAGAATATCCAAAAACTCACCAAGTAAACCCATTGAACCGATTGAAGCGAGGTGTCATCGACATTCTTGAAGATGACCTGACTGGCCAGAATAGGTGCAACGACAGTTCCTACGGCCTGGAAGGCCTGTGCCAGAGTCAAACGCAGCTCAGAGTACTTTGCAGGACCGCAGGTAGCGATGAAAGGATTGGCGGCTGTCTCGAGAGTCGAAAGACCAGATCCAACGATGAACATGCTTCCACAGAAGCCGGGGAAAGAGCGCTTGAGGCCTGATGGCCAGAACATAAGAGCACCAACACCATAGATACAGAGACCGGTGATGAAAGCCCATCTGTAACCGAATCTTCTGACAATCCAACCAGAGTAAGTAAGAGGTCCAATTGCATAAGCACCGAAGTAGGCAGCTTGGAGGCCACCGCTCTGACCCTTGGTGATGCTGAGAGCGACCTGGAAATGAGCGTTGAGGACATCGAGAAGTCCATAGGCGAAGCCCCACAGGAAGAAAAGGATGGTAACTAAGCACACAGGCAAAATCGACTGCTTCAGTGTGAGGTTCTGAGCACCGGTGACAGCATTGTTGCTCTCAATGGTCTTTACACCATGCTTCTTGACCACAGTGTCTGGAAGTGGTGCGACGATCGAGTTGTTGCGGCTCGCCATTGTGATACGAGTTCCTGAACTTGTCTTGAATGAGAGATAGAGCAAGAAAGAGGGATGTCGCACAAGAAAAGGGACGGAGAGGATGTCCTATTGAAAAGAGAGAATGAACTGTGGGTGTGCTTGTATCCCCCGATGGGCGATCGGTCCAGGACTTTATATATTAAAGAGGGGGAAAAGCAGTGAGAATTGACCACGAGACAAACCTTGGATCCATACTCCGCAACAGTATGGTCGATCTCGTTGTGGAGCCCCCATAACCCCAGTCAAGTCTACTCCATAGAGACCAATCACCCCACGGACTCACAGTCTTACCCGTAACAGCGCAGGCCAAGTCGGCCCAAGTGTTCGCCATGCGGCCGAGTAGTCAGTGCTGGCCAACGGAATCCTGAACACCCGCCATCCCTGTCCAGTGCCAGCTCTTCCGACTGCAGCAAGAGTCTTGGTGATCATGCAGCCGAACGTTCAACAGAAGCAAGTTGGAAGAGCGCTAGAAGGTCGGGGTTTCTTGGCTGAGGCACTTGAGCTCTTGGACATCGTGGCGGAGCAGAATAACAAGGCCGTGGTTGGAGTAACAAGGCCGTCATGTACGGCGACAAGGCTTCAGATACGACATACAAGCCCTCTTGAACAAATAATGTCGTTGACACTGCATTTCAGCAGTGATCCCGGGTTCGCCTAGAGATGCTTCTCCCGTAGTTTGAAGTGCTGTTGTTGGTTCGTCGCTAGGCTCATCTCGGTCCGGCCGAATCTTTGCCCAGCTTTGGAGGAGGTAAGAAAAAAGAACAAAGGCAAAAATATTCAATGGTTGGTGAGTGAGAACAACGCTATATTGGATCGGCCAAGCTATGTAGCCCTTGTCTCAAGCGAGAGATACTACTCGTAACTTCCGCCCCACTCCCACGAATGCGCATAGGGAGGACTAAAGCGATCAAAATGCACAGTTCTTTCCAAATAATACACATGTCCAAGGAGAGACAACAACATCGTCACTCTCAGTGGATGCTCTCTGTTTGGTGAAAGAATTGTGCATTGCTATAGCTACACAAGCGACCTACGTGCGAAAAGAAGAACTAACTGGACCAGTTCGCCAATTTCGGGCGCTCCTTCAACAATATTTCAGTGAACAGTCGGGCCGATGCTGTTTCAACAGCGTGATATCTCGACTATCCTACAGGTCTCGGCAGGAATGCCGTTGTAAGAACGCAAGTCTTCCCGAATCAACTGGAAATCAACCAAAAACCGATCCTGGCAACAAGAAGCTGAACCTCAAGCCTCATAATTCAGCTTCGGGTCAAGCTTGGCCTGTAGCCTTGGCTGTAGCTCCTGCGACTGGCGCCATCTTGACTCTGTCTCTTCTCAATTCACCGTTTCCCTGCTCGATCTTGCCCTTGACCGTGGTCTTGTGCTGTCTAGGAGGTGATACGGCACCAGTCTTCTTATCGGCGGATCCACGTCGACCGCGGCCACTGATGCTTGAACGAGTACCTCTGCCCATAGAGATGGCCACACCGCTCTTGGCGACGATCTTTGAGCGTCTAGAAATCACCTCTTCCATAGGTGAACAGATAGAGTGTGCTTCCGGACTCAATTGAGTGGGCGACGACAAGTCTGGAGAGGACGATGGCACAAGAACGTCAAAGTGAATGAGGTCCTCTACCTCTCCATCTTCGATGGGCGATTCCAGGGTCTGCTTTCTGAAAGGCAGAGAAGGAGGACCACGTACAGGAGTCTTGGCTGCACCCAACTTGACACCACCGGGAGGAGATGATGAGCCTGGAGCTGAGCTGCCTGTAGTAGCAGCGTCAGAAGCAACATCAGAAGCGGTGGCATCCTTCTGAGCAACCAAAGCTGGACGAGACTTTTGTGCAGACTGCTTAGTGATGGTGATACCGGCAGGGCGCGAGGGTGGAACGCGGACACGGACAGGGTCGTTACTGTGGAGCGCGGAGTTGTCGGTCTGTTGCTGCTCGACCACCTCCCACTCTGAGCCAGAGCCGTTGCGTTCGGTGCGCTTCGCCTGTGATTTCTTGCGTGCTTGCTCCTTGCGGTACCAAGCAGGGACCGACTTCAGACCAATCAAGTTGAGAGTTTCCTTGTCCGTAGGCATCTCATGTTTGTATATGCAACCTTGTTGAATGAAGCCACATTGACCTGTTTGACACCAATAGTTGCAGTAGATCTTCTTTCTCTGATCAGGCTCAATACCAGAAGGTGGAGGAGGGCGTTCATTGTAGAGAGGTCTCGAGTTGAGTTGAGTGGGTGGCTTGGGAGTTGGTATGAGTGCAGTGGTAGGTGTGGGAAGAGGCTGCGCCTGAGGGAGCTGTGAGTACCACGTCAGTGGGTAACAAACAATCAATGGCTGTGAGGACCAACCTGAGGTACATGATTGTTGTCAAGAACCACTTCAGGCGTATACTTCATCGCAATGGGGACAGGAGCGACTGACTCCTTGATGCTCAGAGATCCGGCATGCGAGTACTTCCTTCTGGCAGACGAGTCATGTCCAAGGAACAGCATGTTCTCTGCCTGCACGGCACTCAAACTTAAAGGTACACCAACCAAGCGAATGTCGTCTGGGAGTTCGTCGGCGGGGACAAGAGGCACAAGAGACCCGTTGTCTCGCTTGATGAAGAACTTGAGTCCTGGACTGAGCATCGACTGTGTCGGCATGGCTGCCGGATACTGAGGGACTGTCCAAGCGGTTGAGCCTGGCGGAGCATAGGCAGACATGTGAAGACCTGGCATGGCTAATGGTAGAGCTTCGAAACCGCAAGTAGTCAGATATATGAACAAGGCTCAAGAACGGCGGTGTTGCTTTGCAGAATTGAGGGCTGGACCGTGGCACATATATGAGGTATAGTACAATCAAGGCGTGACTGTCAAAGAAACCAGTTGATGGAGGAGGCAAGCGAGCGAACACCTTTCATCTGCGAACAAAACCGCCTTGTCAGGCTCAAGAGAACTAAATCCGGCTGCATCGTGTTTAGCATGTTTGCAAACTGCGTCTGCTGAGCTGTATGGAGCTTTTCTGATGGTTGTTTGTTGACAAAGGCAGTGTGATTGGTCTGTCACACGGGTTCATGCGTGCCAGTTACAGGCAACCGAAAGATGTGCAGACTGGAGTTTGTGACCAGTGTGAACGAACGTCGGAAAGCTGGTTTATTGACTTACTCTGTTTCTAGCAAGCGGAGAGCATAGCTTGCAGTCTTTCCGTATGATCGTTAGCTTCACAAGATCGTGTATCGGACTTTCCAACAGATCAACTCGAGATAGATGTGCTAATTGAGGATTTGGGTGTGGCTCCCATGTTGACAGGTCGCAACGTCACACAGAAAAGGCAAGAGCAGGCTTCAGTGCACTTCAGTGCAGCATGCCGTGTCACCACGATTTCCAGCCTTTCAGCACTGCCATGAGCATCCATGGAGCAGTTTGTTCAGAGCTGGTACAAGTCCGGCTCCAAGGTGCCAGATCTAAATCATACTCGGCAGGAGTACTCCAGAGAAGGAACAAAAGAACGAGGTCGGGAATGGGTTTGTGGTGACGAACTGGAGGCTTGGCACACCAAAAAAGCTAAACCTTGTTTGGCGAGCGACATCGTCCATCTCGATGCCTGCAGCCACAGTTGTCTGCATCAATTCAGGTCGTAAAAGGACACTCTGAAGAGCAACATAGGTAAGTCTCATCGTGAAGTCATCCTGAGTGGTTGGCAATCGCTCTCAATCCATCAATGGAGACACCGTTCTGACTCTGCTGTGGCTTGTGTAGAGAGCACTGTATCTACATCAAATCATGTCTCTCCAGCAGTTTGATGGTCTGGAGATTCCAGCTCCTGCTGATTTCCATGTTCACCTTCGCGATGGGCCTATGATGGAGCTTGTCACACCTACTATCAGACAAGGAGGTGTCAACACAGTGTTCGTCATGGTAAGCATTCAATTGAAACATGCGAGATGCAACAAGAATCTAAACATTTTCACCATCAAAGCCCAATCTGGTACCCCCAATCACCACCGTCCAGCACGCTTTGGACTACAAGAAGAGACTTGAAGCGATTGAGCCAAACGTCAACTTCCTCATGTCCTTGTACCTGCACCCCGACATCACACCCGAAGTGGTCAAGGAGGCTGCATCAGCAGGTATCACAGGCATCAAGTCCTACCCAGCCGGCGTGACCACAAACAGCAGTGCTGGCGTCGTCAGCTATGAACCCTTCTATCCTGTTTTCGAGGAGATGGAGCGCCAAAACATGGTTTTGAACTTGCACGGCGAAGTCCCCGGATCCAAGGACAACAACATCACCGTGTTGAGCGCCGAGGAGGCATTCCTTCCCACCCTCAAGGACCTGCACAAGCGTTTCCCCAAGCTGAGAATCATTCTCGAGCATTGCACCACCGCGGCTGCTATCGAGGCAGTCAAGTCTTGTGGTGCCACCGTGTCGGCTACTATCACTGCTCACCATCTCTTCTTGATTGTCGATGACTGGGCCGGTGACCCGCACTCATTCTGTAAGCCTGTGGCCAAGACACCCAAAGATCGTGAGGCTCTGCTCAAGACGGCTGTATCGGGCGACAAGAAGTTCTTCCTCGGCACCGACAGTGCTCCCCACCCAGCCATCAACAAGCGCGGTGACAAGGTTGCAGCCGGTGTCTTCACTCAGCCCCACGCAGTCGGATACGTGCTCTCTGCTCTGGAGCAGGGCATCGAGCGCGGCGTCCTCAAGGTGGAGGATGTCACCGAGGAGAAGCTCAAGGGCTTCCTTGGTTTGAACGGCAGAAAATTCTATGGAGCCGAGGACAAAAAGGGCGAGAAGGTCGTATTGAGAAAGGATGGCGTCAAGGTGCAGAGCCTGCTGAAGAATGCTGATGGCAGCGTAGAGGTCGTTCCTTTCAGACGTGACCAGAAGACATGGAGTGCCGAGTGGAACTAAAGATAGACACTTTTGTGATTGAATAAACTGATTGGAATAACAGAGGCTTATCTCAAGCTAAAACAAGAAGAAGAAGAAGAAGCAAAGGCTTCATGGGCGCTAAGTGTGATTTTACTGTCGAGTGCATATTCATGCATCGGAGGGGATGTTGAGGCTTGTTCTCTGCTTCTTGCCCCTCGCAGGAGTATTCTCACCCTCTTCTCTCTTTCGCTTGCTTTTGCTGCGGCCGCCCTTTGGCCGGTATGTTTGGTCGTCGTCCCTGGCCTTCTTCGGCTTGCCCGGTGTGTCATCAGTGGCGAGCTCGTCTTCATTGTCCACAGTACTCCCTGGACTGCCCTCCTTCTCCCTGGCGCGTTCGATTGCTCTATCACCGACCTGCTTGGCAAGATTGCGCCGCTTGTTGGCTGTCGCAGGAGTTTGGGCGCTACCGGAACCACCTTCCGAAGCAGCATCTATGTCGGAGATTGTGCCATGTTTCTTAAGCCAGTTGTGGACAGAAAGCGGGTTCCGTAGTTCGACCTCGCGATCCAGTTCGCGCTGGGTGAGTTTGGAAAGGGGTTGCGGTGAGGGTGGGCGAGGGTCGCTAAGGGCGGCAGGTTCTAGCTTGTTATCGAGGCGACTGAGATAGGCATCTTCATGCGACGAGGACAAGAAGGCGGGATTCGCTTCGGCGACGAGAGGCTGGATTGGGTGTTGGTATCGCGGGTGAGGAATCTGTGACTCCATATCGACCAGGCTCTTGGCATTCCTGCGGGCCAGCAAGGCTTCTATGTCTTGTCGTATACGGATAAAGTCGAGCTGGGGGATCTCATGGTTGTGGAAGGCACGATGGGCGTTGGCTATGATGTTGTTGGCCGTGTCGAGGGTCATGTCGCGTTCTTCTTGAGGTTGCTGGGATTTGGGAGCTAGAGAGAGATCAAATCGCAATTCGTGTGGGATGGACAAGGATGTGTTGAGGTCGAGGAGAAGGTCGAGCAATTGGCTATGGCGCAAGTCAGGCCTGACAGGACTATGGTTGGAGGATGACCTACTCGTTCTGCTCCTGAAGCCTCTTGGACAAGGCATCGAGCTTTTGCTCATCGATGAACAAGTTATTGCTCTCCTTCATGACTTGGTCGAAGTGTGTCTTCATCTTGCGATACTTCTTGCGCCATGAGCGATATTTGGGTTTCGTTTCTGATGATCCTCGTGCATCTATCGATGTGGCTCCTGGAGGGCCAGCAACAATCTCGTCGTCCGACATGGTGTGTATTGACGCGACTCAGTTGGGTGTGATGATTAGGAAGGTGGACGCAGCTGACAGACGGCTTGACAGCTACCGCGTCGGCGTTGGCGTTTCGCCGTGATATACACCGCCAAGCCTTTGGATCTGGTGGAGTGCCCCTTCCTTGTTCGTCATTCACATGCTTGCAATGCTGTTCTGCTTGACTCGATATCTCAATTATTCATCACCTATCATCTACATCTTCCGCCAAAAGATATCTGCCTGAAACTACACCTGTTCAGAACGTCCCTCGTTCTTCGCCTCAACACGAACGCCCCTGACGACCACTCTGCCGGCTTCGTCGTGGGTTTGATCCCAATTCTCCAAGTCACTCAAGGCTACCTTGACCAGCGAATTCGTGCTTGACCCATCCGCGAGCACAACAACTTCTTGTTTGATCTTGTACTTACCCCACTTGGGTAACGCATACAACCACAAGTAGTAGTACACGCCACACACCAGAAGAATTCCGATACCCGTCACGCAATAGGTCGCGTACCAAAAACTGACATCTCCACCTGTTGCTCCTCCGGTCGGAGGGTACCAAGGCATGATGAGCAAGTACAGGTTCTGCAAGATTGTGAAAATCACGGCAGCGTCCCAAGCACGGAACTCGCTTCGAGGCACACCCAACTTCTTGCGTCGGTAACGTACAATGTACAACCCTACGGACATTGTGAACGCAAACGCAGCAGCTGGATAGGTCTGCAGATCCGTGACTACTATCTGTTAGCTACCTTCTCGTCGCAGTCTTTGTCCCGACTCACTAAAGTTGAAGGCATCACCAGCTGGAGGTGCAAGGATCATGATGATTGTGACAGCCCATTTAACGAAGTAGGGGCCAATGGGCGTACCGAATGGTTTCGTCGATGCCCAGAATTTGGGGAATGGTAACACTCCTTGTCTAGGGAAGTGTCAGTCTCATCCCGATCCGATCTGACCAGCAAAGGTACTTACCTTCCGCACTCGCGAATGACACGAGACTGTCCGATTTGCACGGCAATCAGATTGCCAAATGCGCTTAGAGCGATGAGCAGGTTGAAGACTTTCACACCTTTGGCATGTCCAAACACGTTGGTGAAGAATAGACTTGCAACCGTCACACCCGATGATTTGATGTCGTGTATGGGCACTAAAGTTGTTGTCAGCACATCGCTCATCTCTCCAGATTGTATCGATCGTACCAGCCGCAAAGTAAGCAATATTTGCGAGTATATAAAGCACCGTCACGATGACCAAAGAGTATGATGCGTTCCTCTTGATGGTTTTGACAGGATTCTGCGGTACCGGTCAGTAGTATTCACCAACCCAGACGTAAAGCGGCTTACCTTGATCTCGTTGACGATATTGAAAGCATTTTCATAGCCGGCATACGAAAAGATAATCTTGACCAGACTGTTCGTCAGGCCATAACCAGTTGCCTTGCCTTCGAAAGCGTTCTTGAAATTTGCTGTCGGATTCTGGACTCTCGTGTGACCGCCGAGCACGACAAGACCGGTGATCGCAATGCTTTACGAGGTATAGTCAGAAGCTGAAGGTTTTCGAACAAAGTTCAAGATACTCACAAGATCAAGGTCAAGACCTTGATGATGCCAATGGCATTGGATATGCGATAGGAGGTCTTGGTGTGGAAGATCAATACTGATGTCTTGTTAGATCAAGCCTAGACATGGTTGCGTTTTGTGTCTTACATAACGTCACCAATGTATAGCAAGCAATGGCAACACCTTTCTGTTCCCAAGCAGAAGGTGTGTGGTCTCCTATCTTGAAAAGGTATTGGGCCATGACTAACCATGACTGTCAGCGGCTTGTTTTCGAATATCAGGTTGCGCTACCTACCAATGGCATTGCCACTACTGAATGACAGAATCACCGTCTGAACAGCAAAGGCGATTGGGAAAAAGTACTTCGGTCGAGGGAAAGCTTGTTCCAGATACACGACTTCTGAACCCGATCGATTCGGAAAGTAGGATGCGTACTCGAGATATACTGAGAGCGAGGTACCCGATGTCAGGAGGCCCAGGGCCCAAAAGATAAGACTGGTTCCAACAGAGCCGGTTCCTTTGAGGACAGTCGCCGCTGGGCTATCGTTAGCAAACACGTCCGACGTCTATGTGAGAGACACTCACGTGTTGAGTAGACACCGGTTCCAATCATCTTGCCGATGTTGATGAAGACGATCGTCAAGGGTCCGACGGCATATCCAAGGGAAGAGTTGGCCTCGACGGGCGCACCAGAAACTTCCTGGTAGGATGGCTGTGAACCATTACCTCCCTGCTCGACAACGAACTTGAGGTCACCCGTGGTGGACACTATCTCGTGCGAAGAGAAGACATCGTTGCTCGACGATCTTGCAGAATCGTCCGATTTCTCATTGACCGAGCGACGAAAAAAAGACATGGTTATGTCCAGTAGAGCCGGTGCTCGAATGTTTTGTCGATATGGAGGAAGATCTTTCGGCAAGCTACCGACTATTTATACGGCCATAAACCCTCTACGAAAAGAGGTACGACCGATTGCGACATCAACCTGTGTTGAGAATTGCACCATTGCGGAGTTAGAGTGGCACATTCACTCCTGGTCCAGACGCGATCTTGTTCCTACAGATCTACTTGATTGGATGCACTCTTCGCAGTGTTCGCAGACGTAGCTGCATCCCACATTAATATATGCTTTGGCGTGCTATTGCACCATCTCACCAACGTCCAACCCCACCCACAACCCAGTATCGTCAGTATACTAACTTACAACTGTCCCGGTATCAGCTCGTCTACAGTATTATTTAGCTCCTTGGTAGAATTGAGTTCAAGCTGTTGGGTCGGATGAGCATGGTTGGACTCCACTCATGACCAAAAGATATCAGAGGTGGAAAGCGCGATGGCTTCGGGTTGCCATCAACTTCCATGAACAACCTACGTCCTCAGTCGCTTACGATATGACAGATCGATGATCTCAGATAGGATGTAATCTGTTCGCAATTCCACAGAGAAGTAGACTTGAACGTTGGTTCGAAGACCACAACGGAACGAAAGCTACGAATGTTTGACCACATGTCGATCGAGCCAAACTGCATTTCATCACTCTATTGAACAAAGGAATATATTGCATTCTAAGAGCGAATTAAGCACATACGGCCACAGTCAGCTGAAAACTGGGCATCCCGTCCGCTCTGCCATACATAAGCAGTTGAACGGCAGATTAGTACTACGGTGGGTGACCACGTGGGAATCCCTGCTGCTG
>Ga0058697_10000223_pt1 | contig 27467 bp, 27 predicted proteins | sample AgamicAsMae_FD_66619 | JGI IMG/M metagenome (GOLD analysis project Ga0058697, IMG submission 66619) | Agave microbial communities from Guanajuato, Mexico - As.Ma.e | ecosystem: Host-associated > Plants > Phyllosphere > Phylloplane/Leaf | place: Guanajuato, Mexico | collected 2012-06-04
AAGCGGCAGGGGCAGAAGAATGGTGTCAAGGCATGCGAGGTCGATATGAGGAGGGGATCGGATGTCTCGGAGGATAGTGATGAGCAGGGGAAGAGTGAGTGCGTGGAAGACATTGTTCTACCTGCTGGAGTCAAGGGAGTCAAGATTGCATGGCAGCAATGACACGATAGGAGATCAGAGGACAGCATTGCGGGCGATGCGAGTTTTCTCTCTCTCCTACTGTCGAGGACGTTTTTATGCGGTCTATACAACGTACTGGCAAGTTGGCATTTGCAAGAGTTGATTGTGAGGGCTCAATGTATTGTTATCTAACTTGATCTCAATGTTTTCATATCAACGTTTTTCGGTTCGATCGCAAAAACAAAACAGACAATTCGCTGGTTTGGAATGACACGCGACTTTCCTCGCTGAAGACCGCGCCGTACCAAGACGAGTGTGGAACTTGTTTACTCTTCCTGGAGCAGAGGCTGTCTCTCTCTGTCCTCGTCGACGACGGCACCACGCTTGAAGGGATCTTGGCCAATGAGACCAGGGAAGCCGACCAAAACGGAGAGGACGAACAAGACGCCCATGATGACAAAGGCGAAGATCCACTGGAAGGCAATGACGTGGGTGAGGAATTGGGAGACACCGAGAGCTACAGAAGATGTTAGACAGGTTCGTTTTTGGTGACTAAGGTGTGACTTACATGCGCAGAGGACACTGAGGTTGAAGCCCATAGTGTAATCCTTGTAGGCGACAAGGAAGAAGAAGCCGTAGCCCATGATGGACCAGATCATGATGTTGGCAAGGATTCTAGCAGGCAGAGAGTGTGCGTTGACAGCGGCAGCGCCAACAGTGAACAACAGAACATAGTTGAGAGCCAGAGGGCCGGAAACGACGGGGATGTGGATGAATCTGGGAGTTCTCGAGTGCTTGAAGTACTGGGCCGAGAGGTTGAAGAAGTTGATGATGAGCAGCATCTCGGCAAGCCAGAAGTGGCTGCGGCACCAGAGGTGGATGAAGCCGAACCAGAGCAGGTTGTTGAAGATGAAGTGCGAGCCAACATCGGCGGCAGCCTTGACGTAAACCTCATTCTCCGAGTACAGGTGCCAGCAGTAACCGATCTGCAGGATGAACAGGACAATCATGTAGATAGAGGTGATGATGGAGTTGAGGGCAAAGGGGGTGTGGTGGTGCGAGTTCTGGTGCCAGATGGTGCCTCTGTGGTGCTTGCCCTCGGTTGGCGCATTGAAGGTGTAGTAGATGCTGGTGACAACCAGGAGGAGCCATGAGGCAGCTGTCAGGATCTTGTAGCTTCTGAGGCTACCGGTGGGGTAGGCCTCGCGGTCCATGAAGGGGTTTACTGCAGCTGTCAGATTCGTGCTGAAGGTCAGGGTTGTGTCAAGGCTAACCGGAGTGGACGCGCTCGTGTGCGGCCTGGAGAGTCTGTGCGACTCCCTCGGAGGTGTTGTTCTCGGACATGGTTTGGATTTGGGCCTAAGTTGTCGTTCAAGTTGTTTCTGACTTGTTCTACCAGAATGTCAGGAGGAAAACAGAGAGAAGGAGAAGGTGAAGATGCTGCTGCCCGTTGCGAGCCAACCACGCGAAGATCGATGATCGGCGCGAGTGGGGAAAGCTCGTGCACGGTGCCAGGGAACCCATCCGTCACACGCTCCACTGACGTCGCCCAGGACCGAGTCTCCGCTACAGAGACACAAAACGTCCTGTTCTTGCTGACTCGCTATCTGTGACAACGAACACAATCATCCGTCTCTCATTATTGGGCAGCAGTCGTGTAGAGCAAGCACATGGATACTGGAGAATGATATCCTCGGGTAACCGCCAGAATGTTGCATCTCGAACAAACGTCAGGCTTCTTCATCAGTCTGCCTGCAGCGGACGGCATCTTGTCCGAGCCGTTCTGTACCTTGCCTTATCTGAAGTTTTTGATAGTGGATGCAGGGAAGTGCATGTCAGCGATTTGTAACTTGTATGATTCTTATGATTCTTGTTCTTCTTTGATGCAACTGTTGACCCGGCCATTCGTCTCAACACCTCAGCTCTCTGACTTGTTGCTTGACTGACTCGACCTACCCCGACTCGAAGCCCAATATAAGCTGAGTGTGACACCGCAGAACTGCGCACAATATCTGCGCGGCAGAACTCTGTAGCAGAATTGACGTGGGAGGAGTGTGGCAGGAGGAAGCTGTGACTTTGAATGGGTCATGCAAGTGTCGACTGATATATGCAGACATATCCATCAGCTTACTGACCCTTCTTGCCGTCTCTCTCCTGCTTTCTGAGAGCACGCTTACGGATGCTCTCGTGCATGGTCTTGTTCTGATCCAGGACAATCGAGTTCATGGTACCAGTGAAGGCGCCTAGTGCCCAATGCATGATGCCGTGGCTCCAGTAAGGAGTGCTGGTGTATGCAATGCCTTGAGCACCACCAGAGCGACCAATCTTGCCCAAAGCAGCTCTGACAAACTGCTTGGGATTGGGAATGGTAGCACTGGCGCGCTTGATCTTGGACATCGCAGAGGTGACCAGGTAGGACTGAACAAGCTGGACGTGAACACCGTGAGGCTTCATCTCAGAGCCCAGAGCACTGCTCCATTGCTGAAGGAAGGCCTTGCTTCCGGAGTAGGTGGCCAGAAGGGGAGTTGGGAGGATACCGCCGAAGGAAGCCATGGTAAGAATCAGACCGCGACGGCGCTGAACCATACCAGGTGCAACGATTTGAGTAACGCGAAGAGTGCCCATGCAGTTAATGGTGATGATATCCTTGAGTTCCTTCTCGGGAGTCTGGACGAAAGGAACAGGCATCTCGTGGCTCAAACCAACATTGTTGATGAGAATGGAGACTTCGAGGTCAGACACCAGGGCCTTAAGAGCAGAGAAATCAGTGTCCAGGTTTTGGGCAAAGTCCATAGCAAGAGTCTTGGTCTGAACAGAAGTGTACTTTGACTGGATTTCAGAGGCGAGAGTGTCAAGCTTCGACTTTGTGCGAGAGACCAGAACAATGTTGAAGCCCTTCGCTGCGAGTTGCAAGGCATACTCCTTGCCAATGCCATCAGAAGCACCAGTCACGACAGCCCAGCTGCCCTTGCGGCCAAACTTGGAGAGCTTCTCGCAATTAGTATCGTGTTTCAACGTAAAAGACAGGCATACTCACAGAAGTGCCAGGCAAGATGAACAAACTAGCAATAAGTCTCCAGAAGCTGAAGATTTTCAGCGAGATGTAGAGGAGACCAATACCCGCAAACAGGGCAGTAACGGGCTCCTTCCAGGGATCCTCGATGAGTGCAGTCATTGTGTAGACAGGAACAATCTGATGTTGTTGAAGGGACAAGAAAGTTGTCTTGTCAGTCTACAAGAATCCATAGGGCTTCTTCCAGGAGCTGCCGGGTCGGGAATCTCGGCGAGTCAGGGTCCGAGGGTCCAATTTCATGCTCCCAAGACTGAGTCGTCCGATGTTTACCTTGTCCTCGAAGCATCCTCTTGTTGATCAATTCTGATCACTCAGATCAATCGTCACGCGATGAATTCAGTACTCGAATACCTGCCGTCCTCCGAGGGTTGGTTGCCCACATGGATCTTCTTCGTGCGTTCGCAATCTTTCAGTGATTGGCAATTCATCTAACCAGTCCCAGATCTCGGTTGTCTCGCTCGGTAACAGCATGCAAGCCTACCTCTCGCTTGGTCCCACGCAAAAAGTCTACTGCGGCTCGAAGCCTTCGATTCCAGCTGGTGTGCCTGCCAACACTGTTGGCAGCACATCACCCGTCACACCTCTCTCAGCCCGCACGTTTGGCACCTGGACTGCCATCACTGCCATTGTTCGTCTATACGCTGCCTACAACATCAACACTAAGCCCATGTACGAGCTGGCATTCTGGACATATGTGGTCGCCTTTTCGCACTTCATGTCCGAGTGGTTGATCTTTGGATCTACAAGATGGGGCAAGGGTCTCGCTGGACCTGCCATTGTTGCTACCACCTCCTTGATCTGGATGTACACTCAGTGGGACTACTATGTCAAGGCATAGATAAGTTATGCGATTGCAGGAACGAGATGACAATGGACCACAAAAGAACATAGTCAAAGCAGAGCAGACGAAACGCAATGAGAATAATGACAATTACGGCGATTCGCTTTCTATAGTATCCAATTACGTCCAAGATCAGATGTGTCGCGATTAGTTCAACTTCTTGCGGTAAAGCTCTCCACCACAGTCTCTGAGTCTGGCAGCGGCCTGCTCGGGGGTGATGTCGCGCTGAGGCTCTGCCATCATCTCATAACCGACCAGGAACTTGCGCACAGTAGCGCTGCGGAGGAGGGGAGGATAGAAATGCATGTGGAAGTGACTGGCCTCGATCTCCTCAGGTGTACCTTCAAGCGGTGCTTGGTGAAGACCCATGCCTATTTCATGTTAGTCACTGCAATCTCGCAACATATGCTTCTCGACATACTGTAGGGGAATTGAGTCTCGAAAAGGTTGTCGTAGCGTCTTGTGACTTCTGCGATGGCCTCGGCCAGATCTTGTCTCTCCTTGTCGTTGAAGTCGACCAAAGCACGCTTGTGAGTACGAGCAATGATCATGATCTCAAAGGGCCAGGTAGCCCACCAAGGGCACACGGCGAGGAACGATTCGTTCTCGAACACGACTCTCTCTTTCTTCTCAGACTCGAGTTTGGCATAGTCGACCAGCATGTGTGATCCAGCGTGCTCCTTGCGGTACTTCTGCAGGCTCTCTAGTTCGAGTGCAGGCTCTTCTGGTGTACCAGTCGTGCACCAGACCTGACCGTGGGGGTGGGGGTTCGAACAGCCCATTGCAGCACCCTTGTTCTCGAATATTTGCATGTAGCGGTATTGAGCGTTCGGTGCGGCGAGATCCTGACCGTGAGGAGCAATAGTGGTGGGTCCTGCGACTTCGGCAAGAATAGACTTGGGAGACAAATGAGTGGTGTAGATCTTGGTCCAGGTGTTGATGACTGGGAGGATTTGCGAGGGCTGGAGGTCTGCGAGGGTCAAGTTGTGTGTGGGAGCAAAGGTAATGACATAGCATTTGCCAGTCACGGGCTCAGCGCGTAGCAGCGTGTTGGCAAGAGCTAATACGAGTCAATGCCCAGTCGTTGTGTGTGTAATCCTGCAAACTCACTGCCATCGTTGGCTGGCTGCTCATATTCGGCTTGCTCTTCCTTGACAGCACTGTAGTCATTGACAAAGACGTAGGTACTCTCGTATTTCGGGTTCGAGTCTCCAGCGGCACGTTTGTTGCCAGGACAAAGGTAGCACTGCTCAGTTCAGTAATTGTAGCGCGGGGTAGGTGGATGCAGCGATGCATACAGCTGGGTCGTAATCAGGAAGAGTAGTCTTCGAAGCACCTTCCTGCTGTCCTCTGAGGTAGTGTCAGCGTGCTGGACCATGAATTGCGGCGCAAGCTTGTCTCTTACTGCCATGGTCGCTTGGTACGGTGGGGTGAAACCAGGATCCAGCTTCCCCTCAGTGGGTTGAAGCGTCGGTGAGAGATGTCGTCCAAGATGGCGTCAGGCATTGTGCGTCGGTTACGTGTGCAGTAGAGGGACAAGAGAAAGAGTGGAGGAGAAAAGAAAAACTGGTATTGCAGACGACTCTCGAGAAGCAACCCTAATACCACGCCTTGAAGCCAACCCACCTGTATTTACCCGTGTGCTCCATCATCTAAATCCTCCGCAATGTGATTGCGGGGCTGCACCTCTCCAGCGACGGGACTGTGGGTCGAAGCCATGGTAGACAGCGCTCAGGGCATCCTGAGATTCAACAACTACTCTGGGCATGATGAAGAAAGATGTCGAAGGAAGTTGCATTTGAAGCAAAGAGAAGAGTATTGGGTCAGGATGAATTCAGCCTATTGTATACTGCTAGGATTAGCCTTTCGGTCCGGAGCCAATGCCGATAGCTATGCCTATGTCATTGAACTCCAGCAGAGATGCAGAGTCAAGCGAACAACTGACTGGAGTCTTTGATGTGCAAAACAATCAGGATGAGATCATGTTAGACACTCAAGATAGAGTGTTCGTCGCAAGTTCAAGTGATGGGCTCTTTGGCATGTGAAGAAGGATGACGGTGGTTGAACGTCGGTAGATGCCGCAGTACGCGTTTCGTGTTCGTAGCTGTTCCGTCCAGGGATCGGAAGCTGAGCTGGCATAAACCAGGAGACACAACATTTACGCATTAGACCCCCGATAGAGCTCTCCATACCCTTCGACACGGTTTGCGAGAACCGAGACTCTGTCCATACCACCAAACAACATGGCCGCCATGATGCCCAGCGGAGTAGCTTCAGCGAACCCATACGAACACTACGACCAGGATCCTCTCGAAGATGATCTTATTGACCCAGATGATGGTACATGATTGTCTACATGCCTGGATTGAATGTTTGCTGATCATTCGCAGCTGCTCTGAACCTCGAAGACCCTCTCGCATCATCCTCTGACCGAGCACCCCTAACAGGCAACATCCAACAATCATCTGCTCGCGCACAAAACACTCAATCCTACCTCAACAACACAATCGGCGGCGAGGACCGTAGAGCACCACAAAACACCATTGACGAGAGTGTCTGGGATACCTTATCGCGAGACTTGCTCGCGATCTGGGAGAAGATGCGCCAAGTACTGTATCCCAAGTATCTCCTAGGTGGTCTGCTGCAGCGTGGTGGAGGTATGGGAGGTGCAGAAAGAGCTGAGGGAGACAGTATGGGCGGCGGTGGTTTGAACGGACTGGTAGGCAGATGGCCAGACGCGGACACTGTCCTACAGAGCGGCATGAGTGAGGGTCTGCGGGACTGGGATCTATGGTACGCACTACCAACAGTACTCGGGTCGTCGAAAAGCTAACATCTATACAGGGGGCCTCTTGTCTTCTGCTTGCTGCTCAGTTTCCTCCTTTCGCGCGGTGCACAAGACGAACAGAAGTCCATAGTCTTCTCTGGAGTATTCGCTACTGTTTGGATCGGAGAAGCCGTCGTCACACTCCAAATCAAGCTTCTAGGAGGCAGCATGTATGATCATCTTGTAATCTGTGGTATAGTGAAATGCTAATATGTGTGATAGCTCATTTTTCCAGTCGGTATGCATTATTGGGTACACACTCTTCCCACTGGTCATTGCATCAACTCTCAGTGCGGTCGGTCTCCCCATGATTGCTAGGATTCCCGTGTACCTTGTGCTGGTCGCATGGTCACTGGCAGCGGGTGTGAGTATTCTTGGAGGATCTGGTGTTGTCAAGAACAGGGTCGGTCTTGCGGTGTTCCCGCTGCTCGTTTTCTACATCGGCCTGGGATGCTTGTGCTTTATCAGTTAGCCAGGACCGGTGATTGGCCAAAAAGAAAGAGTAGAAGCAATCGTATTCAGTCTTCAGACTGCACAAGACAGAATCATTTCAAGACTGAATCAAACTCAAGTGTGAGAGCAGAGTCAAGGTGAGGCAGAGAGACAAAGACAATGATGGCCCGTTCGGGACTAGGGTGTGAGGGCGGCGCGGATGGCATCAAGAGACACCGGCGGTTACTGCAGCACGAGCATTGTGATATCTGAATCGTGGTTATTCACTAGCATTGTGACTCTAGATACACGAGTCCCTGTCTTGTTCACCGTCTAAGTAGCGCGCATAGCAGTGTATCTAGTGATTGCTCAGTCGTCACCTCGGACAAGACATATTCAGCGCGGCCGACGCAGACAGCGCGCTGAGCTGCTTCACATCTGCTCGACCCGCCTCGGCCACTTTCTGAACCTGCACAGCTCTGCTCTCTCCTTTCCTGCATCCATCTCACTACCTAGAGACACGCAGCCTACCTTCCGACCCCTCTCCTCTCTGCGAAATAACTCCCGGCGACTCCAATTCTTCCTTCTCGCGCAGCAGCCTTCCCCGCCGGCATCACCGCAACCAAAATGCCCACCTCGCCAAAGGAGTCGCACGTTTCCGACACCGAGGGAGGTGAGCGACCTCTTAGGGAAAGACTGAGAAATGCCTCCATCAAGAGCGCTCCTCCAAACTCCAACACGACCGCAACCTCCCAGCCCGAGCCCGAAAAGGCCCGCGCCAAATTGCACCGAAAGCGGAGTCACGAAGACGTCGAGAACCTAGAGGAAGAGCCCGCGCATAAGAGCAGACAGGCTCGCACGAACAAGAGATCTAGGGAGAACTCGCCTGAGGACAAGATCGTTGAGCAGTCCGGCAAGCGCAAATCTGACGAACTCGAAAGAGACGACCAACCCGTGGCAGTAGACCCTCCGCAGCAGTCAGCACCATCTGTCTCGACGGCCAATACAACCGAATCAAACGACTTGACCAAGTCCGATGAGAGCCCAAAGACGAAGCGCAGCAGGGTCGATGAGACGACCAGCACCGACACAACCTCACAGACGGCATCGGACGCAAAGGCAACCATCGAACCTGAAGGAAAGACTCCTGCTGAAGAGCCGGCACAGCAGTCTCAGCCTACAACTAAGATTCCTGCTGGAAGTGGTTTCGCAAACACATCTGCATCCTCACCATTCGCTTCTCTAGCCACCGCTAAATCACCCTCGGAACAACCCCAACCTGCGACCAGTGCTTTTGCTTCGTCTGCGTTCGGCGCCCTTGCTGGCTCTTCCACATCAGCTTTCGGCGCACTAGGCCAGAGTAAGACTTTGTCTAGCTTTGCAAGCCCCGGCAGTACACCTGCACCTGGCGAGGACAGCGCAAAGCCAGCACCGAGTGCTTTCGGTGGTCTTCCATTGACAGCTTCCCCCTTCGCGACTGCTGGCTCTTCAGGCTTCGGTTCTGGTGCTTCTGGCTTTGGAAAGCTCGGCAATGGTTTCGGTGGTGGCTTCGGAGGTCTGGGCGGCGGTTCCAAACTGACCAGCTTCGCGAGCAGCGGCACTCCTGGCGTCATTGGATCGAGCACGAAGACAGGAATCACAGCATTCGGCGCGCCTGCAGATGAAGAGGAGGAACAGTCCGGAGATGATGGCGAGGATGATTCTGGAGTTAAGAGCCCAAAGCTCATCGTCGACGAGGATAAGAAGGACGAGCGCTTCTTCGAACAAGACAGTGAGTTCGCTTTCGTCATGACAATTGATTCATCATTGCTAACAACCAATCAGTCGAAACTGGTGAAGAAGGAGAAACCACTCAATACACATGTCGCGCCAAGCTGTACAACTTTGTGGACAAGAAGGAATGGAAAGAGCGTGGAGTTGGTGTTCTTCGTTTGAATGTGACTGAACCAAAGTCGGGCGATGAGAATTCGACACTGAAGGCCAGACTTGTCATGCGTGCAGATGGCTCACACCGCGTTGTCCTCAACACCCCTATTCAGAAAGGTCTTAAGTTTGGCGACGTCCACGGCGCAAAGCCCACTGGCCACTTCATGACTTTTGTTGGTTCTCTGGAAGGCAAGCCTCAGCTCGAGATTCTCCAGATGAAGGTATGAACACGGATGTTGTCCACAATATGCTACCATACATGCTAATACGAGATACAGATGAGACCACAATTCGCTGGGGAACTCTGGGAGCACATTGCAGATTTGCAGAAGGAGATGTAGAGGGCAACTTTCAAGGACAGTAACGATCATCAATCGCGTTGAGTCAGGCGCAACTTAGGCGCTGGCAAGAAGGTTAGCAGCATGGGCACATAAGTTGGATGGGTGGTCCTTTTGTCTCCAGCGAATACATGAGCGTACAAAAGATGATATTCAAACCCAAAATCGAAACACAATTTACATAAGACCAGTGTTCGCTTCAAACAAATTTGACTAGCATGCTCGAACCAACATTCAATTACACCGTGATTCTTTGATTTAGCAATAGTTGTTCTCATTGTGCGGATTGTAAGTGGTGGCAAAGGCGTCGCGAGATCTACTCTTCCCTTTGTATTTACCTTCTTGATATACACACAAATCACAATCTTGATACCACCTCTCATATACAACGTGCACACCATCAGAATCAGCCGGAACCCGTAGCTACTGGTACAATTGCCACTACTGATATCGATCTCTAGCTCTCAAAATATCTTCTTACCAGTGGCTACGTCATTGAGGTTCGCGTCAACTAACAATAACAACAATGCCCAAATTGCAAGCTGCAACAGTATCCAACAAAGTCGTACGAAAGAGGAAGAGAAAGAGCCAGGACGAACCAGAACAAGTAGAAGCCGAGCCCGCCAACACCCAAGACTCTACGACAAGCACCACCACAGTTCCGACCAAGACACAAGATGGAGGCAAGAAACCGAAGCGGACGCCCAAAGCCAAGGGTGCACCACCGAGCCTATCTAGGAAAGGGTCCTCTATGGTAGAGACGACGATACCCTGGCCTGAGGAGTTCACAAAGCTGGGTCAAGTCCACCGAGCTCTGAATCTGGTCTATACCTTCTGCTGCACGCGCAAACACCTGGCCACCACCTTTGAGACTATAAGGACTACTGTGGAGTCACACATTGGTCGGGAGCTATCCATACAAGATGTCGCCAAGATCAAGGCCCTCATACCGCGTTCGATCAACTTTGCATACATCGATGAAGACCTGCTGCAGGTGAATCTTATGGGCGAGCAAGAGAACTCGAAGAACAAAAGATTCGAAGGTTACATGGCCTCGGAGCCAACAGAAGACAAGCAAGAGAAAGGAAACAAAGAGGTCTTGCTATTCGAATACATTGACGGAGACCTGAAACGTCAAGTACAGCACAACAAGACTGGAGAGCCTACAAAGGCAACACGGAAGCTCAAAGATGAAGATCTCAAGATGCCTGTATACAGCCAGAAGCAGATGATGAACTTGATCGAGAAGAGAAACAACAAGTTTACGTCTGCAGTAAACGCCTGGCTGAACGAGTGCGACGCAGAAGGTGTGAACCCAGTACAGAAACTGGACATCGAGCACAACCTGAACATACCCGCGCCCTCGGAAAGCAGAGGAAACACACCAACCCCTGAAAAGCGAAGAGCATTGCTACCCAAATCGATCCCCGACGAACGCAAGACCATCCCTGAGATTGTATCTGAGATCAAAACTCTGGAATGGTATACTGGTCAGATAGTGCCAGATGGTCATCGTGTCTTCGATCCCCAGCCTGCCATATACGGCGATCTGAATTTTGAGCTGTCGCAGACGCTTGTCAATGCACTCTACAACACACGCGGTATCACTCAGTTGTACTCGCATCAAGCAGAGGCTATCAATAATCTGTATGACGGCCACAATGTCATTGTCTCAACGTCAACGAGTTCTGGAAAGTCTTTGATATACCAGATACCGGTCCTACATGAACTCGAGAAGAACAAGCAAGCCAGAGCCATGTACATCTTCCCTACCAAAGCCCTTGCTCAAGATCAAAGACGTAGTCTCAAAGATCTCCTACAATACATGGAGGGACTAGAAGATCTCGTTGTGGAGACCTTCGATGGCGATACCCAGATGTGTGACCGAAACCTCATTCGAGATGAAGGAAGCATCATTTTCACCAATCCAGACATGCTACACATCACCATTCTACCACAAGAAGAGGCATGGAGAACCTTTCTGCAAAACCTGCGCTTTGTGGTCGTCGACGAACTTCACGTCTACAACGGTCTCTTTGGAGCACACGTAGCTTTGATCATGCGACGTCTGCGTAGGATCTGTGCTGCTGTGGGAAACCGCCATATCAAGTTCATCTCTTGTTCAGCTACCGTTGCAAATCCTGAAGAACATATGAAGACTATTTTTGGTGTGGAGCAAGTCAAACTTACAGATTTCGACGGTTCTCCTTCTGGTAGGAAAGAGTTCCTCTGTTGGAATACACCATTCAAAGACCCAGCCGACCCGACTTCTGGTAGAGGTGACGCTTTGGCGGAAGCTGCGAAGCTTTTCTGTCAGCTCATCTTGCGAGGTGTACGTGTCATTGCATTTTGCAGGGTGCGAAAACAGTGTGAAGCTTTGATCGGAGCCGTCAAGAACGAACTAGCATACTTGGATAAGCAGGAGGTCATGGCAAGAGTCATGTCCTACCGCGGTGGATACGCTCCTCAAGATCGACGAAAGATCGAAAAAGAAATGTTCGATGGAAAGCTCGTTGGCATTGTAGCGACCAGTGCGCTGGAGCTCGGTATTGACATTGGCTCTTTGGATGCAGTCATGACTTGCGGCTTCCCATACACGATCGCCAATCTGCGTCAACAGAGCGGTCGAGCTGGTCGCAGAAACAAGGACTCGATGTCTGTACTTGTTGGAGACTGCTTCCCAACTGATCAGCATTACATGCAGAATCCAGATGAGATCTTTACGAAGCCAAACTGTCAGTTACAGGTCGATCTGGAGAATATGCTTGTGCTTGAAGGACACGTGCAATGTGCGGCTAATGAGATGCCAATCCAGCCCAAAGAGGACGAAGTGTACTTTGGCAAGCTCTTGACGGACATCGCAAGAGACCGGATGAGAAAGGACGATCTTGGCTTCTTCCATACCGCCGACCGCTTTCTACCTCGTCCTTCAACTTTCGTGGCAATCCGCGATACCGAGGAAGATCACTTTGCCATCGTTGACATCACTCATGGACGCAATGTCGTTCTCGAAGAGCTCGAGGCTTCACGTGCATTCTTCACAATCTACGAGGGAGGAATCTACCTACACCAAGGCAACAAATACCTGGTCAAAGAAATGTCAACAGACAGAATGATGGCCCGAGTGGAATTCGTACGCGTGGAATGGACGACCCAACAACGCGACTTCACAGACATCGACCCCATCGAAACCGAAGCCATCCGCAAAATCTCAAAGTCGCTGTCACGAGCATACTACGGCACAATCAGAATCACCCAAGTGGTGTTTGGCTTCTTCAAAGTAGATGCGAAGCGTCGCATTCTAGATGCAGTCGAAGTCGACAATCCACCCATTACGATCTTCAGCAAAGGCATGTGGCTAGATGTCCCTCGTCGCGCATTACAAATCCTCGAGTCCAGACGCTTGAACATGGCAGGAGCCATCCACGCCGCCGAACACGCTTTGCTCTCTCTAATGCCGAATTTCGTCATCAGCATGCCCGGCGACGTAAAAACCGAATGCAAAAACGCACTCAAAGAATTCCAAGCACGCGAAAACAGCCGTAAACGTCCCGCTCGCCTCACCTTCTACGATGCCAAAGGCGGTGCAGCAGGCTCAGGTATCAGCACCAAGGCGTTTGAATTTGTAGATCGCTTGTTGGTGCAGGCTTGCGAGCGAGTGGGCGCTTGCCACTGCGATGAAGGATGTTTGGAGTGTTGTTGCTCTGAGCAGTGCAAAGAGGCGAATTCGGTGATGAGTAAAGCTGGTGCGGAGGTTATTCTGAAGAGCTTGTTGAACAGGGAGATTGATGTTGATGCGTTGCCTTGGGGTCCTGAGGATGAGAGGCAGCCAGCTGGTGTGGAGACTGTGGTGTTTGCGAATGAGGTTGCGCCTGGACGAGGCAAGAGGTTTGGTGATGTGATTATTAAGACTGAGGATGGTGAGGAGGAGGGTGTTACTGTCATCAAAGATGAGCCTGAGGATTGAGAAGTTAGATAAGTTCACGGAGAGTGGAACACATCACGACTCTCAGAATATGCTCGTTTTCCGCAAAAAGATTGTGTATCATTAAAACAGTCTGCATTATGCCACCACGCACGGTAAACACAACGCAGCAAAGAGCCAGGAAAAGAGGATCCAAGTTCACTACAAAGTGTAAGTGACTGTCTCGGGTGACGAAGTTGAGGCTGTACGTGACCAATAGACAGACCCATGAGCTTCAATAACACATTACTTTGATAGTCGATGGATCACCCTCGGTATGTAACTCCGTATAAAATTTGATAGTGATTCGGAAAAGGGCAGGGTGGCACCCTGACCGTGTATTCCAAGAGTCCAATTGACATTCGGGCAACAGGCCAGCTCTTTGCATATTTTTCTCTCTCTCCTTTGCCTTGATTCAACTACGATAGAGCCTCTCAAACGTGGATTCATGCAAGAAAATCCCTCTGGTTCGTAACAAACATCATAGTTCTTGAGCACTGGGGTTGGAATGTTGAAGGAGGTAGACGGGTCGAATATGCTAGCAGAAGGAAATCTCAATTAGTACGACGTTGATCTCGGCGGTCTGGTACCCATTGCAATTCTCTATTCATACATTAACATTAATCATACAATCGATCGTTCATCTTGAGGTCATCCAGTCGAAAGGTATCAAATCATGTTTCCGATCTTCCATGACCTCAAATCTTCACGCCATGGATTGTCGAACTCATCAATCTCGTTTTGTCCCAGCTTGTTAGATTTCCGTTTGGCAGATTCCAGCTCGAATTTGATGGCTTGCTGATGCAGACTGCTTCGACCTCCAAATGTGCCTTGCTTGCTAAGGCTACCAGCAGAGGAACCGTCTTTGGACCAACCGTCAAAGCCTTTGCGTCTGTCAGATTGTACGCTTTCCTTACTGACTTCGCGGTGGTGGCCTCGCATGGGACTTTTCGAACGCGCTGTTCTGCTAGATTTGTGTGTTGGAGTCAGATTGTTGGATTTGACTTTGTCTTCGTCGCTGCCGCCGGGAGCGAGATGTTGGCTGCGTTGGACGTGGTCAAGATGTGAACCCCAGCCATCACCACCAGCAAATATATCCTTGATACAGTCGTCGGCTCGTAGCTCCTAGAAGCAAATCAGCAGCGATTCGTGAAGGACACAAGAGTATAAAAATTACCCCTGGCTGTGCGACCCATGATGCAGCTAGCGTTCGTCGATACATGTCTTGTAGTTCGCCGTTCTCACGGCTCTTGTTTGATAGAGAAGGTATGTTGCTGCCCTCTTCGGCGACTTCTGCGACCTCCTGAGACATTATACCAGTGATGCCACCGAAAACGGGAGCGGTGCGCAACGGAGGACTGTATTGTACTTCAGCAATAATCCGGACAAGGATAGAGCTAAGCTTACGCGTAGTAGCTTCTGTCACCCTCAAGATGCTTGAGATGGAGCGAGACCTTTAGAGTGCTGTTGATCTTGCTGTCCTGCATGAGGTAACGTCTTGTGACGCCTTCTTCATCTTCGTGGGCATGGTCGTTTGTATCGACATATTCGGCCAAATTGAGCTTGATGTTTCCCAGAGTGATGCGCTCTCCTTTACCGGCACTAGAATATTCTTGTATGATCTCGAGATGTATGTATAGCTCTTGTAACATCTGATCCTTGCCAATGACAAGGCGTACAGAGGTCTGTTTCTCATAGTCGAAGACGACCTTATGATCCTTAATGTTGCATTTGTTCGTACGGCCACGATGCTCGGCAGCACTCGACGAGGGTAGATGCCATTTGACGAAGCAGGTGCCAGATACCAAGGGTACGTTGTTCAGATCAAAGATGTTGAGTTTGAAGTCGAAGCGCGGCTGTGTCGGAAGTGGAATCAATAGGTGTACAGGCAGTTCGGACTAGGGATGGTGGACGTACGCGACGGGCCTTTGGGACTGTGAATGTTAGCGTTGAAGCCCTCAAGGCAGCCGCCATTGCACTCGTCCAATCTCACCAAAGGTCTGCATGTTGGAAGATATATGGATTTGTGATTGCGAATGTCTGCGGAAGGAGCGGCATGCACTACTCGTATCCATCAGCATGTGAACGATGATGGCATCCGGCCCGTTGCACGGAGATAAGATAGACTTTTGATGCCAAGATTACACTTTCAAGATCCGAGGGCCGCGATTGTAGATTGTAGATTCGACTTGGATGCAGATGCTCGGTCGCTCTTTCCTCGCACGTAGATTGTCTTGATGTTACGCCCGTCGTCAGTTCGGGACGCGTCGACATGCCTACGATGCAATCTGCGCCTCGTACTTCGTCAGATCCAACCACGCCGCTACCAATCCTCGGATGAGTCGCCTCAAGCATCTCAAGAATTTCCTGCCTCCACGGTCACGCCTCCCTCCGATCAGCAACAGAAACACCAAGCACCGCGTCTGCGTATCATCCGCCACCATTTCAACCATGGCAAGATTCGTGGTAAGAAGGGCAGCCAAAGACGTGTCGAGTCGGCAGAGGCTCTGTCCATCTCCAGCTTGGGCCAAGATTCCGAAGTCATCGTTCTACGCGACTTGCACGAGCCTCGGGTCGAAACAAAGAAACCCGACGACCCTCCATTAGATGTCGACTTCGACGACCTCGATGATGCTGAACAGAGCCTGGCTCCCCCAACCGCTAGCGACATTGAGAACATGTCGGCTGGCAGAAGAGCAATTCGTCCCAAGGACCAAGAAGTCTTCGAGTCCATTGATGGCCTGAGGCCACCACCGAACCTTGACGTTGTCAAGGAGGTCGAATTCCGAGCCATGTTCACTGCCTTGGCCAAGGGCTATACTATAGGACAACTCAAAGGCTACCTGCTCCAGGAACTCGCTCCTACTCGGCTCGCCTCATCTAATGCCAGATCTCCTCGCCGTGCTTTCGCCTCAGAAATCACCAGCAGCAGCGGTGATCTGCAAGTCCTCAAGCGAACCGCATGGCATCTCGGTACTACCCCCATCGCTAGGCGCCTGACTGTCACATTCTCTGCTCATGCAAGCCCTAAGATGAACAACAAGGAAGATGTTATAGAGTCCATTCTGCGCCATGCCTGGACACTAAGTATCGAGGAAGAGAAGAAAGCCTTGGGCGAGATCGAGTTCCTGCTATCGCCCATGCAATTCGGCCTGCTGCTCACAAAAAATTCGAAAACCTTGCAGCCCCTGCTCGAGAGCACAAAGTTTTATACCAATTCGCGCTTTCAATTGCACCAAGCCGACCATGTCATTCGAATCGTAGGCCCACGCTCTGAAGCTGAGGAGATTGCTCTTGTTCTGACCCAAGCATATGCTCCTGCCAAGAGCGCTGACATTCATCTCGATATTTTTGATCTTGCCTTATCAGCAGATCGAGCAGGCTACACTCTACAGGACATGTTGAGCCCTGCGCAGCTAACCAGGATCATGCAGTTGACCAGGACCTATGTACACTATGACTCCACCGCTAAGCGTGTTCGCATTGCGAGCTTTGCTGATGTAGATATCAATGACGCCCATCGCCTACTTGTCGCGCTCTTGGACACTCGTACGCGGACCAAAGTCGCCAGGATCTATGATTCGCACAACGCTGAAAAGTGTCGCCTCGAAAACATATCAACCAACAAGGATATGCCTTCCTTTGCCCGCGACCTCCCGCTTGGTCGTTGGGTCACCTCGTCCTTGAAAGCCAAGCAGTCTGCAACTGACCAAACTCTTCTGGATATTCAAGACGGCCATTCAGTTGGTCGCCATGACGATAGAACGCGCGTCGAAGACGCTGGAGTAACAATATCGCCTCTGTCCACTCGCAGTCCTATCATGAAGAGGGCCTTTGCGATCATGAAGACTTGTGTTGACTCATCAGAGAAGGCACTTGATACGAATGTCTCAATCTGGTCAGAGCGGCCGCCTATGTACGACTTCTGGAGGGCTCACGTCGGCCTTTCCTTGCATAACGACGAAGGCGAAGCTACCTATCCCGGTGCTCAGGGTCTTTACACGAATGAAGAAAAGTATGCACGCTCTCACCGGAACATCTTTACCTCCAAAGTCCCGGGCCTGGTCGGTCTCTTGGCCTCTATCCCACCCAATGATCCCAAGAAGGAAGCTCGTGTCAGGCGTACTAGGCTCATAGCCCATCTGATTCCATCTCCTTTTGAGCATGCGAAAACTTGGGCTTCGACAGCGTTCCCTAAAATTCAGCTTCGCTTTTACATCGAAGGCTCTACCGAGTTACGAATGTCCGAAAAGCACGTTTTTGCTGATCTGCCCAGCGGTAAACGTATAGTTTTCCAGGATATACGTGCCGTCATTCGTACCGAGATTGTACAGCTAAACCTGCCTTCACACCCTGCTGATATACAGTTCAAGCGCGAACAGCGACTCGTTAGTCGTCGTGTGAGCGATGATGTGGGCATCAAGTCGTTCATCGACGCTATATTTGAAAGTATGAAGAGCGATTCCGTTCTGCGTGCTCCTCCAGCTCTTCAGGTACCCATTCCGCAAAATATCGTCGCTCCCATGCCGGAAAGATACCTACCACAGATGCGAGGCGCAGTACGTGGTCTCAAAGCCCAAATCTGGTCCGAACAAGCTTCAAAGAGCGGAGTAGTGCCCGTCAAGTATCTCTTTGCTGGTTTTGAATATCAGGAAGCACGAGACTTTGATCTTGGGACACTTGCACCATACCACAAGGCGGATCTCCGATCTTTTGAAGGGGGTGTAACAGGAGGCCGTCGCCTTGATCTGAGCTTGCTCGCCAAAGACGCCAAGTCCACAGAAGTTGTCGAAGACAGCAAATCTGTGCAAAGGCTTGTGGATGCATCGACCAGGCTGATCAACGCTTTGGCAGAGTCTCAAGTCGGTCAACCGAGAAGTCGTCCTCATTTGGCTCTTGACACAAGGCCTAGAAAATCACGCAAGACAGCCTCTGAGTCAGAGGAACATCCCAAGGAGATGCAGCAGAGACGCCTCGATAAGAAGAAGACGCTACAAGCGTACGAGATCAGCAACATGGAATCATCAGAAGTGAACAAGGCGGCAGAGCAAGATAGAGCTTCCGAGCTAGGCACCGATCAGGACCACACAGAAGGAGTGTCATCGGACGTAGCGAATGCTCAAGACACCATCACGGTTGAGAAGCCAGAGACTCAGACTCGAGTTTTTGATAGCCCTGCAGAGCAGGAGCAAACGGAGCAAACGTCAAGCCCAGATGCATCTACCTCAACATCTAGCGCGATCGATAATGACACGACTGAGCAGATATCTACTCAAGCATCGCCTGATCCCGAGACACAAGAGGCCAAGGCAGAAGAAGCAAAGGCTGTTGAAGAAGAGCCCTTGAGCGTTCGTCTCCAACGCATGATGGGTGGTGGTCGTTGATGCCTCATCCAAACCTCTCATCTCATGAACAATCAAAAGCATCTTGGGAGGGAAGGCGCTTTGCCCGTTTCCTCATTGTAATATTACATATCTACTTCATGTATCACTAGATTTTCTTGGACAGATGGATGAATAGACAACAACATCTTGAAAGACTCGCCATTTGAACAAGCATTGGAATTGATAGTGTAATGTGTTGAGAAGTTTGAAAGTTAATATGTATTGGATGATCAAGATCTCTTCTTCCGTGCTCTGTGCATCTGGTATGTAAGGGGAAAAGGGGGGCTGAAGGTCGCTAAGATACAAGAAAAGCGCTTCTTTTCAAACCAGCAAGCAAACAAATACAGGACGGATCCATGTGCATCGCTCCTTCATCTGTTCAGCCATATCAGTGTCAGGCAAAATCGAGCCATCATCCAAAAATGAGATCGGCCGAGCAAAGAGCATAGTCGACGATTGTGCACTTCGAAGCCAGCCTCTCGAAAGGTAGCAGAGTCGATCATCTCGTCCTCAAGCGCTTCTCCGTAGCAATGGACGGAGAAGCATCGTCATCAGCAGCAGCATCTGCATTCTACACAGCACTGACACGCGGCCTCTTGCGACCACCTCCAATCGTCGTCTCGGATCTCGCAGTCCTCTTCTCCTGATTATCGAGCACCAAACTCAGCACGTCGAAACCGAATTGCGGGAATTCCAAGCACATGCTCCTGAACTCTGCTTCCGCCTCATGACGCAACACATGACTGCGTGTAGCCCAGAACGCAGCCACAGGCTTGCGGATGCTTTCGTCCGTCGTTTTCGTGTGGCCGTACACGTAACGTGCGTATTCGATTTCGCCGCGGGCGGTGCTCTGTGTGAGGTGGATTTTCTTGTGGGCGAGGGTTGCGAGGGCGGGGACGCCGAAGCGCTGGGCGAGTGTGTAGACGCGGGCGTGGCGGAGGAGGGCGACGCCGTCGGTGTCTGGTGCTGGGATGGTTGGGTCGGATTCGAGGGAGGAGCCGCTGAGGGAGGGGAAGTAGTCGCCTTTGTAGAGGAATTCGAGGAAGCAGGCTGTGGCGGTTAGGTCTTCGTCCGGGAGCTCGATGCGGCGCTGAGAGAGGTAGAGGTTTGGCGATTGGGATGTCGGAGATGTTGGGATGGATGTATTGCATACGTTCTCGTCTCCGAAAGTAGCGATTTGGCCCTCGAGGACGGGGCTTTGTTCCAGCAGGCGCTGGTGAGCGTGGAGAATGGTAATATCGTCATCCTTGCCGACCGAGAGCTCAATAATGGGCGATTTGAGGTAGCTATCGCGTCGGTTCAGTACTCGCAGACGCGTCTCTGTCGCAAGTGGAAGTCCTCACTCTAGGAAGGTAACGCGAGCGGGGACTTCGGGCTCAATGTCCTCGAGACCACTGGGTTCGACGTCTTCCTGCTGGTCGGCGGTGTTCTCGGGCTGGGTGCTCTCGTCCTGGCCTTCCATGTCGACGTCCTGGCTCTGGGTGGGTGCGGGAGTGTTGTTCTCGCTGGCGTCGATGACGACCTCTGGTTCGGCCATTGTAGGGATTCAGTGTGAGTGAAGTGCTGAATTAGTTGTGATTGACAAGTAAAACGCGAAAATACGCGTCGGAAAAGCGATTGAGTTGGCGATTGAGCTGAAAGATGAAGCTGTGAAGCTGCTAAAGATGGAGTGAAAGACCAGACCGACTCCAATTGCGCCGGAGCTGGACCCCTTCCGCCTCGGCACGTCCGAGCTCGCGAGCCGACCTCGACCATATCGATAGCGATACAGGACCCACACTTTACTAAAATGGTTTACCAAACACAACGAAGGGTGTTTTTACATACGGTATCGCACTGGAACGTATCTGTCGCCTGTACTAGGAACTGGTCTCTCTGCTCGGATCACCCACAATAACCAATCTTCAAGAGGAACAAAAATATAAAACACCCTGTTGCCCATGAACGCAACCAACACATATACTGCCGCAACCAAAGCATCCAGAACGTAGTGATTGGCCGTCGCTATGATTGTGATCAAGATCAGCATCGGGTACCCAACTCCAAGCCAAACGTAGAAGAATCTCCACGCCCAATGTTTGCGCACCTCGCCATACTCTAGCTTCTTCCGGAATGCCCCTGAGTGGTATACCACGGTGCAGCCGATGCAAAAAGCATATCCAAAGTGCATACTCGGCATGGCAGCAAGACTGTTGACAAATTTGCCGCTCATCCACACTGACTGCGCATCGTCATGCCTGACTGTGTCCAAGAATCCATATTCTTTTGGCAACAGTCGTGGCGGCGCGCAAGGATAGAAGACATAAGTTGCGAAGGCCATGAAGTTGGTCAAGTTCATGGTGCGACGCACCGTAGCGAATGTCGAATGCGATGGGGCAACGTAATAGTACCATGCGATGAAACCAACGGTTCCCGGTATGTGGATCAAAGCGTATACTTTGTTCAAGATACTCAATGCGTCTTGATGGTTGTGCATGAACCACTGCTGTATGTCCAGCTCGTCAAGGAAAAAGCAGCTGAACAGTCCCCGTCGCTCAAAGTTCAGCACAGCAAGTCCATGGCTTTCGGCAACTTCCCAGATGCCTCTATCAGCGAATATCTTCTGCGACAAGACGGCAGTCATGCGATAGAACAAGTAGTTGATGACCCAGTAGAACATTTCCAACAAGAAAGGGAAGCGCTGCAGTACTCGGCTATGCATGTTGTTTCTGAATCTGGATGTGTTGGGTGTTTCGAAGGTAAAGCCGAGCAGGTTTCGCTTATTGCTAATATGGTTCGTTGCAACCATGTATTCATGTGTATCGTGATCGTATCGCTTGTCATGGCCCAGAGGCTCGCCACAGAAGCATGCAGTGTCATCACCGTCCAGAGCTGACTTGTGTGTGCTAGGTCTCCTTCCAAAGATACGATAGTTCTTCTTCCTCGTCATGAACATGGTTCCGAAGAGAATCACAAGAACGGCCTGTAACGATGCACGTTAGCTTACTCCTTCTCGATCGATATGGGTCTGTACCAATGGCTCCGCCCAGCCAGGCAACTTGAACGCTGGAGTACTATTCCACTGAGCTTCCTCAGTGGCCGTGAATTTCTCGAGCCCCATATCCATAGCCACACACGATCGAGTCCGAGTACAAAGAAAGCAGGCCGACGTAACGACAGTAGCAAACTTCGATCTTGTAGGTCGCGTGACAAGTGATTATATGATTGGAGCGAATCAGGTTTCGAACACCTGTGTATGCAAGGGGTTTGTTTCGTCCAATGATGCTGCTTTCGAAACAGAGTCTTAGGTCAGATAGGGATGAGAAGGAAAGCAGGGATGTAGAAGCTAGAAAGACAATTATCAATAACGGCATACGGCAGGGTCATGATAGTTCTTTCCCTTTCCTATTGCATGTGTTAACGTCTCTTGTGTCAACGTTTCTTGCTAGCCCACGTCAACTGGACTTGCGTGGACTTCAGAGTTGTGGCACACCACAGATCGATTCGCGCAATCGATTCATAACATGTTCTCGGTGATATGAGAATCCAGAGTGCCTTTGCAGACATCTCATCACAAGGTAATGAACCTGTAACAATGCACAGTGATTGCGATGAACAAACAGTCTCCATCGAAAAGCGATATCACAGTAAATCTCTTTGGATGCGTCTCTCCTCCAAATACAATCGTGTCCAAATACAACCGTGCAGCTCCACAGTGAACGTTCTAAGTTATGGTTTGGCGAGGGGAGCGTGGGAGTGACAAATTCTAGCACATGAGACGCAGTGCTTGTATCATTTGCAATGTGTAATATGCAATATGCTGGTATGCTGGGGCTACTGAATCAAACTATGCCTACAAAAAAGAAAAAAATGCCTCTGCTTAATCAGAGAAAACTCGCTCCACACAACAATAGGACCAGGCTGATACAATCCAAAACTCCAGACAGTCCACCTCTCTTATTCCAGAAAGTGAACAAGATATGGAACAAAAACCAAAACAAAAATGCTATTCTATGCTACTCAATGCATGATACTCTGCCTCCACCGATCAATCAGGTCCCTCTGCGCAACAAGATTGGGATCGTGCATACCACCCGCCGCCTGCATCTGAGCCACATGTGCATAAGCCTGTTGCTGCTGAATAGGCATCATCATCTGCTGCTGTGGCATTTGCATCTGAGGATATCCAGGGAAGCCTCCTGCAAACATCATATTGCCATATTGGGCCGTAGGCTGCAGGAAGGGAGGTGGTTGAGCAAAGCCATATCCTGGCATACCTCCAGCAGCCATGTGAGCAGGATACATGATAGGTGCTTGTTGAGGTTGCAGTGTCTGCGGATTGAAGTACTGTGGTACTGCGCCAGTGGATCTGGAGCTGAGGAGCGGAGGTGCCGGTTGGGGAGCCAAGTGGGGTGGCATGCCGCTGGTGAGGCGGTTGTAGGAGGTTGAGCGGGCGGCGTTGCGCTCGCGAAGTTTCCTTCGTGCTTCCTCTTCTGCGCGGGCGGCGTCGGCCAGAAGGGAGCCGCCTACTTGGGCGTTGGCAGAGCGGGGACCGCCAGGAGAAGATACAGGGTGGGCGGCAAGCAGATTGGCGAGGGAAGACGAAGAGCGGAGGAGTGGAGGGCGAACTGTGCGGACTGAAGGTGGGTCGGAGGCATCGCCTCTTTTGGCTTCTGCTTCGCGCTCACGTTGCAAGCGTGCTCGTCGTTGTCCCAGAGTTTCTTCTTCTGGCTCAGGAGTTTTGGCCGTGGCGCCTGTAATGCCGCCAAATGTGCTGAGGATGTCTTCGGAGAAAGCAGTCGACTTGCGTTTGTCGGCTTCTGCAACATCGCCGAGCGCCACATCGAGCATCTGCTTCTGTTTGAGACGGCGTAGGCGTTGTCCTAACGGCTCGTTCGCATCTTCCTCTTCGTTCGAATCTTCTCCAGGCAATGGGACTGCTTCGGGTGGTGGTAGAGCTGCCTCACGGCGTTGCCTCTCCATCTCTTCACGAATGCGACGTGCATCGGCAGCGGGCACACCCTTGAGACGGAAGCGGCGACTGCTCAGAGGCTCGTTATCTTCGAACTCACGCTTTTCCATGAGACCCAGCGGACGATCCCAGTCAGACTCGTCTTTCTTGCCTCTGTTGATCAGACCACCCTTTGTGGGGTACAAAACACCCAGTGGGACGTCTTCATCCTCCTCTTCCTCATCAGCGCCTGGATCTTCCCATGCAAGCTTGGTGCGTCCAAGCTTTTTCTTCTTGTTTTTCTCAACCTGTTTGACAGCGTCCAACTGGAGCAACGTGCTATGCATACCATCAGGGAAGGCATCTGCCGCAGCACGATTGCGAGACTTTTGATGAGCCTTGCGAGCCTGTAATTCGGCCAGCAGGGTAGTGGGCTGCGCAAAGAAGGGAATCTTCATATCCTGTTCATCGTTGTAGATGCTCTCTCTGTCCCCGGCTTCTTCCTCAGCAGCCACCTGGGTATATTCGCCCTCGGGAGATTGCTCGGCTGGCTCCTCGATCTCGAGTTTGTCAAAGTGAACACTAGCAGGTCGCGACTTTGCAAATTCAGTAGCAGTGTCACCACCATCATTCATGTCCAGGTCAGTCATCAGGCTCATCTTGCTGTTTCTCTTCCTCAGCTTCTTGCCCTCTGATCTACCACCAAAATCGGTGAGAACAGTCATCATGCTGTTACGCTTAGATAGGACCGGCTTCTCGACCGTGCCAGAGCTGATGGCTCTATCGTGTCCCTTCTGTTGTGTATCATCCATGATCATATCGAGCTTGGACAAGGTTGCGCTACGACGATTGGCAGGACGTTCCTGGGCATATATGTCCTGCCCATTGTTTCCAGCGAACGGATGGTCAGTAAAGACGTTGACGGGGGCGTTGACAGATGCAGCTAGGATACTGTCCAGAGTAGCCACGGCAGATGCAGACTGGACTCTAACCTCAGTTGGAGGCCTCTGTCCTTCGTTGTTAAAGAAGACGGATGCTCTCAATTGTGGAGGTAGATTAGCGATGCTCATTCTGCTGGCCTGAAGATCCATCATGCTTCGTCTCTGCTGCTTTGCCTGGGGAGGAGAAAGGCTGGGAGGTGAAGCACTTTCTTCGTGCTCCTCTTCTCCAAGATCAAGAGCAGGTAGCCAGGGAGCGCTTTGTCTAGAAGCAAGAGGCATAGCGCTCAAGATCTGGGAGCGACGCTGGGCTTGCTGACTAGCCGAGGGCAATTGTGACAACCGCTTGGGTAGGTTCAACATGCGAGGGACCGGAGCCGGGTAGTAGACCATACCCTCGTTTGGTGGAGGTTGTGCGTAAGACATTGGGCGGGCATATGACATAGGACGAGGTTGACGGGACATTTGTGACATGCGTTGGCGCAAGTTCGTCGAGACCTCCTCCTCGTTTGCCGGTGAGTAATGCACACCATCAAAGTCCTTGAAGAGTGAACGAGCATCACGGAAAGTGTCGGTGGTTGGTGGACGATCTGGAGGGTTCTGAATGAAGTCGTTGTATCCTTGTTGGTCGGCAGCCTGTTGATACAGGTCATGAGCTTCTTGCTGCCATTCCTCCTCTTGACTGATTTTGTGTTGGTGGGAGTACTGTTGCTGCTGAGGGACCTGTCTGTCTTCTTGCGAGTAGTGGCTTTGTTGATCATGCTGCGAGTATTGGCTCTGTTGGTCCGGTTGGGCATAGTGGCTCTGCTGGTCACGAGAGTACATGCTCTGCTCATCCTGCTCATCGTAGTTTCGTATGGCGTCATGCGAATAGTGGCTCAACTCGTCAAGGTCGGAAAGGCGTCTACTTGACTTGTCCCACTCTTGATGTTCAGGCTCAGGGGTCTTGTCAGCATCGTTGGCATGTCCCTGCTGGTCGCTAGGCATCTCGGCATCTTCGAGGGTCGGGGCGAGCGAGTAGTGGGAGGGTTGACGGCGTGGACTCGAGTACGAGGTGGGCGAGGCGAGGGGCGAGTCGAGAGGACGACCTTCCTGAACGGGCTCGGGCATGCCAGAGGGTCGGTGGAAACTGCTGACACGCGAGACGGCGGGACTGGTGATGTATCCTCCAGGCGAGTAGCCACCCCAGCGAGCGTGGTTGTTGACGTCGACAATGGAGTTTGAGTAGCTGGAGGTCGAGTGGTTGCGACTGCGGGTGCTGATGACTCTGTCAATGCTCTCCTGGCGACCCTCGCGGCCTTGTGAGTGTGAGTGCGACAGTGACGGCGACTCAGAGGCAATACTGCTCGACCGTAATGAGAGTCGGTCCTGTTCCTGTTTCATCTTGCGAATCTCATCGCCAATATCACTTCCCCCCTGACTCATCTCTTCTGCTGATTGCTCCAGACGCTCGACATTCTTGATGTAAGCCCCCTGCAGGCTCTCCAGACCGGGAGACGGGTGTTGTAGCGAGACTTGTTCAGCCGATGCCGTGCGCATCAGCGCTCCCCGTGGCGGTGCAGCTGTAGACATGGCCCAATCGAGGCACTGTGTACCTGTAGCACTCGGCCCTATAACAACCCACTTTTACACTCCCTTCATTAGTCTCTGTCGAATACGAGGGGTAAGAGCAATCGGCAAGTATATCGTTCGGAAGAGAAGGAAGAGTAAAGACAAGTCGGGCACAGTCGCACACGACCTTGATCGATTGCTCGTGCCCTGACACGCCGATAGGTACTCGTCAAAAAAGCAGCCACCTCAAGCCTCCTTACTCGAAGTTACATCCGCGCCAAAGCTTGGCTGCATTATTTTTAGCTGTCACAACCCCCGAGCCGCATCTCATTCCACTCATTCCCGTCTACGCTGATCCTCTTCATATATTGCTAGATAGGCATCCTTCTAGGCCTTGTGTTCTTCCATACCTCACTCCCTCGCATCTTTTGATTCTCTGTCACTCCAGCCACCATGACATCGCACGCCGTTGCAGAACAACGTTTAGAAAAGCAAGCATCCACCGTGCATCCACCAAGGTAAATCCACACGAAACAGCCATCTGCTGCTTGGCATACGCATCTTTTCCATGCTCTTCCGTGAACCTTCTTATTCCCTGCCCAATCGATCTGTTGCTTATCTGCTGCTGTCATCTATTGCCTGCATGTCTACAGGGATCCCATGAGATAGAGCTGCTGCTCATTATTCGCGGTATCTGGAGATCAAGATAAGGATCTATTGGACGACAGCAGCAATTTACCTTAGTGTCGCTTGTCCGTGCTGTCACGAGAAGGAAAGACTTCTCAAAGATCCCAGTCGAACACGCAAAACCATACATGTTCATACCGAACCTCGTTCTTCGCTGGAATGGAAGTAAGCCACTGCCTTCGGGAATATAACTAAGCGACATTCTTCGAGGAATGCCGTTTGGTCTTCCTAGCCCTATGTTCTGCGTATCTCGGCTCTCATCAGCACCATCACCAAAGCAACATCAGTTCTGCCGACCACGAAATGTACTTGAAGATTGCAATCTTATCTCACCTGCAGGATCACACATCCCCCCCATATGCTGATGTCTGTGATTTCCGCGCACTCCTATGACCCTACACAGACGAGATTAATGCTATGGAAACGCAAAGCGATTCCAAGATGGCAGTCAGTTCT
>Ga0058697_10000224_pt1 | contig 27454 bp, 32 predicted proteins | sample AgamicAsMae_FD_66619 | JGI IMG/M metagenome (GOLD analysis project Ga0058697, IMG submission 66619) | Agave microbial communities from Guanajuato, Mexico - As.Ma.e | ecosystem: Host-associated > Plants > Phyllosphere > Phylloplane/Leaf | place: Guanajuato, Mexico | collected 2012-06-04
GTGCGAAGGAAGGTGCGAAGGAAGGTGCGAAGGAAGGTGCGAAGGAAGGTGCGAAGGAAGGTGCGAAGGAAGGTGCGAAGGAAGGTGCGAAGGCAGGTGCGAAGGAAGGTGCGAAGGCAGGTGCGAAGGAAGGTGTAGAGGGAGCAACAAAAGGAAAGTGTGTATATCATATAACATGAGATCAAACACACACGATACAAACGTTATGATTTGAATGTGGTAATTTCATACAAAATGCTACCAAGGAAGAAAAGGAGGCATGAGAACACTGGACTCTTAATACACCAAATCCTCTTGGGAAAAAAACTAGATGCAGAGATGGGAGGAGACAGAGAGAAAAAGGCAAAGGCTCTTAAGAGTAAGGATCGAGACAGAAAGGAATTCCACGAATGCCTTTCGCCTCTGTTACCACTGTCATATGAAGATGTGTTTCCAAGGCGGAGTAGAAAAAAAGAGGAACTGTCATGTAGTGTACAAACTGCTTTCATGTATGCAATCCATTCCTTTCCTTTCTGTGTGTTGCTTTCGCTTCTCCTCTGGCTCTTTACAACATGGAAAATCGACAACCAATCTAGGCTTGTGCCAATGAAAAACGAGAACAAGATATAAACAAAGGACGCCTGCTGTTTGCCGAGTCGCCCAGCCCATTGTGCTTCACACCGCCTACTCCAGGAGGAAGAATGAAAACAGAAAAGATAGCAAGACAGCCAGCGGATGGAAACAATGAGACCGCGACGATTAAATGGGAATAAAACTGCAAAAGACTGGTTTCCAGGAGTGATGCGCGATGCAAATACGAGAGAGATGGGAGAAGGTGTCGAGAGATTCGGGGTCTCAGCTTCCGACAACGACTCTGGCACCCTCTTTACCTAGGACACCACGTTCGCGCTCCTTGGCCTTGGGACTTCGGTCTCGGCCCTTCTTGCGACTGAGGAAGCCGAGCATACCGGCAGGCTTGCGGTCTTCTTGAGGCTGAACGAGGCCTTGACTCTGGTTGGCCATTTCACTCCAGCTACCGGTTTCGTTCAGCACGACTTGAACGCCACCACTCATAGAAGTGCTTCGAGTGCTACCACGAGGACGATGTGCCTTGTTGATGGCTTGTTGCGGATGGGAAGTAGGAGGGGCGGGTGGAGGAGGGCCGTCGTAGCGCTCAGCTCGAGGAAGCCTTTGTTGTTGCTGAGCAAAGTATTCGGATTGTGCGGGCACGGTGTTCTGGACTTGATGAGTATGCAATGGAGGAGAACCATTAGGCGATTGTGTCGATGAACGGGTACGGGATGCGTTGTTGGGTGTAGAGGCATGAGGGGTGGGTATTGAGCGGACCTTCTGCAGGTCTTGCGGTATGGGGCTGTCGTTACTGTCGGACTTTGTGACGGTGGGAGAGGCGCCTTCAATGGCAGGATTTCTGGGATGCATTAGTCTAGTTGGATTAGCTTGGTCGATTGATGATGGGTCGCACCTGGTTTCGGGGACGGTGAGATAGTTGAATGGCTCGAACATGGTTTCAATCATGCGGTGCAGCTCGTCAGCACGAATTTCGGCCTCGGTAGCATCGGCTCGTAGCTCAGGACGTGGCTTCTGTTTCCTTGTACGCGCTTCCAAGGGAGCTTCCTCGAGTAGCAGTTCCTCCAGGTCGTATGTGGCATCGAAGTTTGTCTTTTCGCTCGAAGGCTTGAAGATGGGTTCAATCTCCTTGCGCTCAAGGGCGTCAAAATCGATCTCGCGGAAGAAGGGGTTGTCGGTGAAGCTGTTCCAACTGCTCGCTCCAATTCTCTGTGCCTTGTCTTTCTCCAGCAGCGAGCTTATCGCATGCATGCACACCATCGATACGGGAGGATTGGTCACGGGGAAGTTCGGCTCGCCCTTGACAATGGCCTGGATGAGTTGATCGTGGTGATGTCCTTCAAAAGGTCGCTATCACGAGGATTTAGCTTTGGCCGATCAGGGGGTCACGAGGACGTCATACCTTGCTGTAGATGCATTCATAGAAAAGCACACCCAACGACCACCAGTCGCACTCGGCTCCATAGCCCTTGCCGCGGTATACTTCGGGTGCGAGATAAGCTAATGTGCCTGATCGACTGGTCAGGGGCTTTCCTGGTGTGAGGTCTGTCGCAACGTTCTGGCAGAGGATTAGCCTAGGCCAACATGGCAATGAACAGAGAAAGAGAGAGCGTACAAAGTCAGCCAGATGAACGTGTCCGTCAGAGTCGAGCAGCACGTTGTCGGGCTTGACATCGCGGTGGACAATGTTTTGTTTGTGAATGTAGCGAAGCGCGCAACCCAGTTGTGATATCCAGAAGCGGATGGCCTCTTCGGTGAAGGACTTGCGCGAGATGTGGAAGCGCAGGTCACCGCCCGTCATGAGGTCAACGACGATGTACAGGTATTCGACGTCCTGGAAACTATATCGCAGATTGCACAGGAAAGGGTGGTTGAGATGTTCCAGCATCCGTCGTTCTCGAATCATGTTGCGCACGCTCTCGCTGCGTACCACTGTCCATGTGTTAGTCCAGGTCATGGCTCTCCGTAGGGGTTCGTCTCACCCTCATCTTTGCGAATGTACTTGAGAGCAAATGTCAAGCCAGTGTCCTTTCGCTCTACGATGCGGACCTTGCCAAAGGCGCCCTTGCCGACGACACGGAGCAGTCGAAAGTGATCGAGACTCACTGCCACAGGTCAATGTCGAGTTCGATCCATCTGAAGTTGGTCGGGGGCTTACCTTCGTCGGTAAAGACGACGGGCTTGCCGCTGGAGTTGCCCATCGTGGGAGCAGCCTGGCTGCTTTGGACGTCGAGGGAAGCGGAAAGCGAAGCGGCGGCGTCGAGGGATTATCGATAATTGTCGTGGAAGATGATGCAGGCTTCAGGTCATAACTCGTGTCGTGTACAGGGCGTGTCGTCTTTCAGTCTTTTCACAAATGCTGCAACGAGCGTGTCGAGAGAAGCTGAAGACTCTCCAAATCGCCATGTCCAATGCTGCATCCCTTGGCGAGCCCTGCCCGTTGGTACGCGCTAGAGCACCTTCCGCCAAAACTTAACACTCCCAACTGACTCAGGAGCGACGCTGCCATCTATTTCCTTTTGCCAGCAGAAACAATTCTCCAAAAAGCCCTCCAATCTCTGATAACATACATAGCCACTGCCCCCACCCGACTTTTGTATCCCTTGCCATGCCTTGTGTTTCGCTCTACTGCTCCGGCTGGCCAATTTGCCAAGTGCTTTCTCCATGCTCGGTTGATCGCCATAACCCTGCATTGCATCGTCGTCTCAGAACAAGGCAAGAGCCAGCCACACGGAAGGCACGTTTTTTGCACAACCTTATGACATCCTCCTGCATCTTCTGCTGCTTGTCCTCACCGCTCACATGTCCCACTTTGGAAGACACTATCTGACCCGTTCTCATACGGACACCCTATTTGACAACGCTCTCCTATCTACGAGTCAGCCCTGTGTAAACCGACAGACTCATCCCGAGTCTTTCGTTACCCTGACCTACTATCCACTCCGTAGCTTGATCTGATCAACACAATCAGAACTCCTCTGCCTTGCGCACAACCATCTGCTTGACTATTGTTGAATCTCCTTTTTGTTCCCTGAGTCCTGACATCAGATCCTCCCACAGTGGGGCCGCACCTGGAGTAAAGCCATCTTGATCCGCTAAACCGTTGTCCGTCTAGCCCCATCTATCCCACGAGCACACACCTCTACACACACACACGGTCTGGAAGCTTGCTTGGTTTCAGCACAGAGCCCTTTGGGAAGGCCCTTCAAAAGTTGTCGTGTGTATACATTCGACTGTCGTATCTCTGACTATCGGTCCTTGTGAAAGAATAGCAAAAGTAGATGAAAACGCCTTCCGCAATCCCCCTGAACGCCTCCAGATCAATCCCTTCATGTCGCGCCGCCTGACTACCTAGCAATGCCATGATTCTGGGCCATGAAAAGACTGGCGACAGAATGACTCAGTAATTTCTTGAACATTGAATGTCGTTCACGAATCAGATCTCGTCCATGTTGCCAGCGGGTTCGTCGTCCGAGTCGAAACTGCCCACGCTGCTCATCTCATCATCATCGTCCGAGTCTTCGCCCGCATCTTCTGCCGCCTCTCTCGATGCGTACTTGGAAACATACTCTGACAGCGATTAGTCGTGTCACTCATGTCAAATACCTCGACCGTTCCTTACCCTTGACCTTGGCTTCGTAGGTCTTTGGCTCCCTCATCATCAAAGCTGCAGCTTCGCCGTTGAGAGGATCCGTTGGGTTAGGATAGCGCAAGAGTTGAGGAAGAAACACCTCGAAGATGTTGACCATCTCGTACATTGGTGACCACGTTTGGTTGATGACGTCGAGGCAGACGCTGCCGGATCTGGAGCAAAGTTAGGCACAGAATTCTGTCCAATGCTTTCAACATGAATCTCACAGCTCGTCGATGTTGGGATGGAAGATGCGGTTCACAAATCCAATGCTGGGACTCTTGTAGGGGTATTGGTCAGGTAGCTCGACATGAATCTTCCAGAGACCGCCTTGGAAGGGTGCTGCGGGTTGTCTCAGTACAGATTCTCGTCATGTCAACAGCGTATCTTACTCTCTTCTGGGCCCTTGAAACGGACAAAGAACTCTTGCCTGTGCGCTACGTCAACGATCTTTGTTTGCAGTGACGATGGGAAGCAGACAACTGGGTACGAACACTGCGATACGAGTTAGCCACGCATATGTGTGGTTTGAGACTGGGTACACTCATACTGTTATCGTTGACCAGAGTGACTTCGTAGTCGCTCATCATCCTAGCCCAGTCGTCAGAGATGCACGTGATAGTACAAGGCAACGTCTATACATACATCCTGCCAGTAGTCAGTATACAAGACCATTACTGCGTTCCGTGCGACTGCAACTTACTTCATGACCTGTAGGCAGAAGCAAGAAGAGTATGTCAGCCCATGGTACTTTCCGACTCTTGTTCTGCTCGTCTTGAACCTACATCCGTCTCGATTCTCCGTTTGGGACTGCTCATTTTGACTCGAGTCGTGTGTGTGTCGCTGGGTAGAGAGGTGTGTCTAAGGGTCGAAAGTTGATCGAGTCGTCGTCGTCGCTGCTCAGGTGATGGATGACTGGTATCGATGCGGGGTGATGGGGCGATGCGGAACGGCGCTTTGAGGTCGCAGGCGCGTGAGAATGGAAGATCGGGGTTATCAGTGGGAAGGGCGTTGTCGAAGAGGCGTGCGAAGCGTAATGGAGTAGGTTCTTTGTCTGATCAGAGTGAATTGCAGCAGGTTGCATCTGTCAAGAGTGGCTTACAGTGGACGGATCTAAAGCAAGCTGCTCGGCGTTAGCCATCACAGTCGCCGTGTGGCATGACGAGTCACTGAGATAGTTGTCCAGGGCTTGGCACTATGAGTGGATCCATTTACGTGGAACAGCTTCGAGAGCAACTGGGAAATGTCAAGCCCCAGGAAGGCCGACCGTAAACAGCAGGTGCATTATTCCATTCATAGCATTACTCATGACAACCGTCGATGAGTGCTAGAGCCGGCCCGCGGCGGCTCGCAGGAGGGTCATGTTTCTCAAAGCACGCTATCTCACCCAACGGACACACAAAGGCCTGCTGCAGTGTATTCGGGCCATGAATTTTGATATAGCCACTTACAGATACGTCGCCCGTAGGGTTCCTTGGAAGGAAAAAAAGATTGCTGTTCATGTGAGGCTTGGTTGGCAGATTGCGGGATAGGATGCTGATCAGCTCCGCAAAGGGCGTTGATCAATAAGTGATACATTCTGCGCAGCAATATGATCACCGATGGCTGCTTTGCCCTGTGCTCAACCAGAATCTTCCTTTCTGGCAGATTGATATCCTGCGGCGCTCGTCTTGTATACACTGTAGCCATAAGCTGCATTTGTCTCGTGCTTAGGACAGATCCAGGCTGCCCAAGGCTCAAGATTCGGGCGCAACTTCTGCATCTGTTGGCCAAGAAACGTCCTCGAGGGAAACTTTGGGTGCTCGCGACTCCAAGTTCAGGCTCGCGCTTGCTTTGCTTCCGAACCGCCATCGCCACTCGTACTCAAGGTCGCAGGAATCTCTCTCGAGCGCTGCATCTACGCCAACGACCTGTCCATATCGCCTTCTTGTCGCCAACCCGGTTGCAGGGCCTTTCATTGTCGACAGCGCTCAAAGCCCGCACTTGCTTCTCGGCCGAACGTGGCGTCGCGCCCCTACGCCTGCTCATTCTCGACTCAAGGCCTGGCCCCTTCTTCTGCCGACAACGCTCCACCGACGACATCCATTCATTCATTCACATCGACTACCTCGTAATCCTACACTCCTATTGCGACAACCTCTCTACCGTGCTTGGTCGTCTTGTACGTTCCTTGCCTGAGCCATAATCGCACCCTCCGAGGCCGACGCCCGCCACCATGTGGTCGGAAGATGATCAACGCCGTCGACAGGACAACTCGAGCCCTTCGTTGCACTCCGACTCGTCGACAGAACAGCAACCACAGGACCGATCCTCCTCAGAGCAGCCTCGTTCGAACTCGTATCTGTGGCCCGGTTCCGAAAACGCTCCAAATTGTCGCTCTCCAATAGATCCGCTGAGCCCAGACGTCGCCGACCGCGTCTTTCCCATCCGCTCTGTCATTTCCGTCGACCCGAACGCTACCCCGTCGCATCGCTCCGATCACAGTAATAATGGATATTTCACCCAGACACCTCAACAGGCGAGGAGGTTTTCCGTTACTAGCGACTCGGAGAACAAGAACAGGACTGGTGGCCCTGCCGAAAGTCGCCCCAACGATACTCAAGCCCGGAAGCCTTCGGCCAGTGCGAACAATCGACATTCGGCACAATTGTTCAACGAGCTCGCGTCTAGCAGGCACGATAATAGCGACAATCGCTCCACCGACTCTCGAAGCACCCGCCCACGGTCAATGGATCGCGCACCATCAACCAAGGGTGCGGATGACCCAGAGACAGGTTCGGGTCTAATCACCGCTCGTTTCAAGCATGTCGTGTCTGAAGGCGGCCACGCTATCATCACGGGCAGGGACGGTGACACTCTCCAGCGCTGTGAAGACGAACCCATTCATATACCGGGCGCTGTCCAGGGCTTTGGGCTGTTGATAGCTCTTGAGGAAGAGACCGAGGGCAAGCTGATTGTGAGAGTGGTCAGCGAAAACTCTAAGAGACTCATCGGCTACACGCCAAAGCAATTGTTTGCTCTCGACAGCTTCACCGACATCCTCTCTGAGGATCAGACTGACAATCTGCTGGATCACGTTGATTTCATCAGAGACGAAGAGGCTGATGTGAGCTCGAATGGCCCCGAGGTTTTCACCATGTCAATACGCACACCGCAACGAAAGTTGCAGAAATTATGGTGCGCCATGCATATCACCGATAAGAATCCTGGTATTATCATCTGCGAATTCGAACTCGAGGACGACCCGGTCTATCCTCTGATTCCAAACAACGAAGGAACACCTGACTTGCCCGAGGATACCCTCGCCTCCGATCCGACCGCCGACGAATATGCCGAGAGCACAGAGATTGCGAGCAAGCCTTTGCGAGTACTACGTAGTGCCAGGAAACGCAAGGGAGAGGCCGCTGCTATGGAAGTTTTCAATGTCATGTCGCAAGTTCAGGAACAGCTCGCCGCTGCTCCCAACCTGGACAAATTTCTCAAGATCCTTGTTGGTGTTGTCAAAGAGCTTACTGGCTTCCATCGCGTCATGGTCTACCAATTCGATGCCCAATGGAACGGTCGCGTTGTGACCGAGTTGGTAGACCCTAGAGCCACCAAGGATCTTTACAAAGGTCTTAATTTTCCTGCCTCGGACATTCCCAAGCAGGCACGAGATCTTTACAAGGTCAACAAAGTCCGTATGTTGTACGACCGCGATCTCGAAACTGCTCGTCTGGTTTGCCGTACCGTTGAAGATCTCGAGAAACCCCTGGACCTCACATACTCATACCTCCGCGCCATGTCTCCTATTCACATCAAGTATCTCGCCAACATGGCTGTGCGTTCGTCCATGTCGATCTCTATCAACGCTTTTAACGAACTCTGGGGCTTGATTTCTTGCCACGCCTATGGATCAAAGGGAACTCGTGTTTCTTTCCCTATCAGAAAGATGTGCAGACTTGTGGGCGAAACCGCTTCTCGAAACATAGAACGGCTTTCATATGCTTCTCGATTACATGCTCGTAAGCTCATCAACACTGTTCCGACCTCGAAGAACCCATCTGGATATATTATTGCTTCATCAGAAGATCTCTTGAAACTGTTCGATGCTGATTTTGGCATGCTTTCTATTAAAGACGAGACCAAGGTACTCGGTCACGTCGAGCAGACACAAGAAGCCTTGGCCATGCTGGAGTATTTGAGGATGCGCAAACTCACTTGCGTCACTGCTACTCAAGACCTGAAGGAGGAGTTCCCCGATCTCCGTTACCCCCCTGGTTTCCATCACATTGCTGGTCTGCTTGTCGTCCCTCTCTCGTCTGGTGGCGAAGACTTCATAACCTTCTTCCGCAAAGGTCAACTACGAGAAGTGAAGTGGGCTGGTAATCCTTACGAGAAGTTTGTCAAAGAAGGCACTGAGGGATATCTTGAGCCGAGAAAAAGTTTCAAGACTTGGAGTGAGACGGTGGTTGGAAAGTGTCGCGACTGGACCGAAGAAGAGATCGAGACAGCTGCCGTTCTCTGCCTAGTCTATGGAAAATTCATCGAGGTTTGGCGACAAAAAGAGGATGCACTCAAGAACAGTCAACTGACGCGCTTGCTTCTGGCCAATTCTGCACACGAGGTGCGAACACCGCTCAATGCCATCATCAACTATTTGGAAATAGCCATGGAGGGCAATCTTGACGAGGACACGCGCGAGAGCTTGGCCAAATCACATTCTGCATCAAAGTCACTAATTTATGTAATCAACGATTTACTGGACCTCACCAAGACCGAGGAAGGTGGCAGTCTCAACAAAACAGAGCCATTCAGCTTGTCGGCTACTTTGAGGGATGCCACAGAGCAATTCGCTGGTGATGCGCGCCGGAAGAAGCTCAGCTACGATGTTGTCGAGCATCCCGGCCTTCCTGCCACGGTCATTGGTGATCAGAGGAAGGTCCGTCAAGCTATTTCAAACGTCATTGCCAATGCTGTTCAAAACACCAAGGCCGGTGGAATCAGCACTGAGATCTATGTCATGTCAAGAGAAGAGAACCACGTTGAGGTTGAGATCACAGTTGCTGATACTGGCTGCGGTTTGAATGCTAAGAAGCTGGACACTCTGTTCAGAGAGTTGGAACAAGTACAGAGCGAAGTGCACGACGTGTTGGACGACAAACCAGCTCCCAACCTTAAACAAGTCGAAGGAGGACCAGACGCGAAGCGCACCATCGGTCTCGGTCTAGCCGTGGTTGCGCGTATCGTGCGAAACATGAATGGCCAACTACGACTCAAATCCATCGAGGGCAAGGGTTCACGCTTCACCATACAGCTACCGTTCGACATACCTCCTAGTGGACAGAAATCACTTGCAGGGTCTGTATCGGAAGGATCCCAACGGTCCACACTTATCAGCGCTGGTAACGAGGGCGAGATAACCCTTGTCGAGCGTGGCAGTGCTAGGCGTAACTCTACTGAGCACCCTCTGTCTCGCACCACAAGCAACGAGAGTATCGGCAGCAGGCGCAGTCTGCCCAGTATGAAATCTGGGCGCAGTCATGCGAGTGAAGACTCGAGCCGTAGCGAGGCTGACAGACTTATTGATGCAATCTCGTCGCCTATCGACAACAAGCGAGGCGCTCCGTCTCGCGGGAAAGGCAGCAACAGCCTACAAAGGCCCAAACTGGGTTCACGACATAGCACGTCAGCACTTCCTGGCAGCTTCCAAGCAAGACGGCCACGAACATTCAGCAACGAAGCAAACCTACAGGAACTAACCACTGAAGTTATCAAAGATCCCCCGGGCCAAGCCAGTGTCATGGACCAAGGCCGGCCTGTTCATGCCGTGCGCGTTCCAGAAGAGACCGATGATGTTCCTGCTGCAGCTCAAGACCAACCACAGGAGTCGTCGCGTGTTCTCGATGAACATCAGGAAGAGCCGCCGGAGTCGACAGATGAAGCGCCCACGGCAGACCACATGCGTGTTTTGGTCGCCGAGGATGATCCGGTAAACAGTAGGATCATCAAGAAAAGACTCGAGAAGATGGGCCACGATATCTACCTCACCTCTAACGGTGAAGAATGTTCTAGCATGCATGGAGATAAGAGCGGTTACTTTGATGTCGTCTTGATGGATATGCAGGTTCGTGCCTGAGCTTTATTTTACGAAATTCTTGTTTTGCTAACTTGTCTTAGATGCCTATTGTCGATGGACTTACGGCCGCCAAGATCATCCGTTCCTTTGAGAAGTCACATCCTACACATTTACTCTCGACCCGTGCATCTCTAAATGGCCGAATCCCGATCATTGCAGTATCCGCTTCGCTGTTAGAAAGAGAGCTTGACATGTACGTGGACGCTGGCTTCGATGGTTGGATTCTCAAACCTATCTCTTTCCCTCGACTGCAAGAGATCATGACCGGAATAGTCGACAAGAAAGTTCGTCGCAAGAACGTTTATGCCAAAGGCGGATGGGAAAGAGGCGGCTGGTTCGAAACATCACAGAACAACGTCTGGGAAGCCGACACCAAACCAGACGAAGACAAGATCGCAATGTCTGGACCTAGCGACGCTGTACAAGTACAGGCGGCTAGTGATGATCCACAAGAAAAAGGAGACGATGAAGACGGCAGCAGACAGACAGAGGAGCAGCACAGAATCGCTGGCGTACAGGATCGCGATGCTGGAATCGAAGCGCCTCCGGAACAGCTGGGCGAGAAGGACGACCCTGATGTCAACGGCGAGCCACACGATTTCCCACGCAACTGAGCGCTTCTTTACTAATGTTTGTCTTGTGCACGAGTAACTCTCGATATGAGTTCTGGGGAGTCTTGAGCATGTCGTGGCGGCGTTGTCAAGGGTTGTTTTTTGTTATTTTCCTCGCATGAATATGGGAGGTTGCATATTTCTTTCTTACTTTTTTTTTTGGCTTATTACAACTGAAGCCACAAAATCCCATGCAGCGCTTTTGTCTTTGTTTGGATACCAACGCTGTTTATTCACTAGAAGAGATGGAAAAACTGGTGAAGGCTTTGTTTCGTTCATGCAAGCGTACGCTCTATTCCTCCGTCATTTCTCCTGTTCTTTCTCTCGCTGCTTGTACCTGAGACGACCTTCATGTGTACGATGTATGCTGTCACAAATCACAGTCACGAGTTTCGCTCTGTCTTTCTGCTTCCCACTCTCTTGTTCTGGACGGTTTTTCCATGCCTGTTCTTGTTCTTCAATTTGCTCTTTGGCGGAAAACGACGAGGTGTTGCGTGCTTTGGAGGTGACGTTACCTAGGGCTATAGCAGATGTGTTGTATGAATACAGAAATCACGATGATAGCGACTTGAATTATAGGCATGTCACTCCCTCCCCCAACAACCTATAGCAGATACAACAGAACGGGATATACCGAACTATATACCCTGAACCCACTTTTGCTCTCTTAAGCAGGTCGTCACGATTCTCCTTCCTCGCAGACAGAACGTTCTATACCCTTTTCTTGCATTCGTGTTGTGATGATAGGGATTTCCCTAACAAGGCAGGAGCGATGGAGATCGCTATATCAATTGCAAAGCTACAATAGCGTATAGGGAAAGAAGTACCGAGAACGTGTGAGTTTATTTAGATCTCATCGATGATCGTTGCCGTGATGGACAGCGATTTGCTCCGAGTCTCAACAACCATTTCGGTGATATTTCAAAGTGTTTATCTTTCGTTGCAAACCGTATGGTGGTATAAGCACAGTTCAACTGTTTGTTTCTTTGTAAAAAATATGTATATCGAAAGTCTGTACAGTATATACGAGATTCGGTCCTATTCTTCCCGCTCTGGATCCTTACTATATGGTCCTTCCAATTTACATCTTGTGCACAGAAGAGTTGCGAGACCTATTGAACAACGTATGTTAGCATATAGAACGACAAATCATGCATAAGAGCAAAGGAAGCTCAGAGAACTGGGGTAAAGAGGAAAAGGCTCACCATCTTCTGAAGGTCTTTCCCTTGTAGTAGAACAGGATGCCAAAGAGACACCACAGCAAGACAAGACTGCCATTCGTCATGATCGCGGGTATGTAGCCGTCTTTCTCAATCCAGGGCGTGATGAACTTGGAGAACCCATAGCCCCAGACGTTCTTGTTCACGGTGATGGCAACGAACAGAGGCCCAGCAACTGGCTTGTACGAGTCGACAGCGTAAGTGCTGACGATGGAAGGAATCGAAGCCACTTGCATGCCAGCAGCACCAAAAGCAATGATGACAATGACTTCCCATGGCCATTTCCTTTCCATGCCGACGGAGGCGACGATGTTGCCGATATACATGATAATCACATAGGGAATCATGGCTAGGAGACGCATCTCAGGCTTTTGAAGTGTTAGTGACAGACACATCGTGAGCGATCAATTGAGTTGTCTTACCTCACGAATACCACCATTTCTCTTTGTTGCTCTGGCGGCTACCCAATCACTGAGTTTTCCGGAAGTGGCCAAACCGATAATGGCGCCGATGAGAATGGCAAAATTGAAGAACCCAATGTTCTCGGACGAAAAGTTGTATGGCGGTGCAGCGAAAACCTGAGCCTGAGTCAAGTTGAGAGTCAAGAAACTTGAGCAAGACCACGAGCAGACAAAGGCAGCGAACTCAACAATGGGGAATGCGAATAGCTTCCAAGGAAGCCAGAGATCAACAGCGATGCTCTTCCAGGGATGTGCGTTAGATTGGAAGAGTTTCCACTGTTGCTTCGAGGGATAGCCTTTTCCAAGGAAAGGATCGCGGTCTGCGGTCTTTGTTGCTGACAGTTCGGGCATACCACCACCAGTTTGAGTTGTAACTTGTTGAATCTCGACGTCTTCGACTTGTTCGCCGCCGGCGACTTTCTCATTTACCGGAATCGAAGAGTCGCTGGCTTCGTAGTTGTGAGTTGCCGCAGCGATCTCATGGGGATGAGGACGGTGATATTTGGTCTCGGGGAAACAGAACACAACCAGGAGAAGCGATGCGGCGACGAGTCCGACATTGAGCCACCAGAAAGATCGCCAGCCAAGACGATCCGACATTACACCAGAAATGATGGGACCGACCATCAAAGATCCCTAGTAATCATGTCAGGTTTGAAGAGAGTGTCAAATCAGAAGGATCACGTACCATGTATGCAGTCCAGTAAACGGTGTTCTGGAAACCACGGTTGTGTAGGAAGAACACATCTGCAATTACCGCAGGCTGGATTGACTCAGCAGGTCCAGCACCAAGTCCATTGAGTACACAGGCACCCATGAATGATCCATAAGTCTGTGCTTTGGCTCTCCAGATCATACTAGCCAGACAGATCAACTGACTGGCGATCAACACTACTCTGCGTCCAAAGGATGAACTCAAGGGCACCCAAATGAAGTTACTGAAGCCGAGAATGAGAATAGACACGCCGGTGAATTGAATCGCGTCGGCCAGAGAACAATCGAACTCTTTGATGTAGTATCCGAAGGCAGGTGCTAGGGCAAGAGGACCGAAACCTTGACTGAAGGAGACCAGACTGCTTGCTGTGATGGCGAGAAACTTCCATTTCGTTGACCAGTTCAAGGGGTCGTGAGGGTCGGCCGAGGGTTGAGGGACAAGGACTCCGTTGTGGCCTTTGACAAAATGATGACTCCCAACATCGGTCATGATCTGGATCAGTCATGTCAGCAAAACTTCCTGAATTGTGGCTGAGAAATACAACAGACCTCTGTACCAGGTAGAATCTCCATGTGCAGCTCTTCTTCGATGCGATGCAACTCTGCATCATCGTAATTCATCTCCATCTTGACTAGAGACGGGGTCTGCCCTTGACTAATCAATCGATGGTGGGTACGATAGGGGTGTAAAATATGTACAGATGGAATAGAAAGAAATTGGGGGTTGGATATGTGTCAAGAGACAAAAGCAGAGAGGATAGGGATCTACAGAGACAGCGACTACCTCCCCAACTTATGTCTTTCCTTTCTCCAGGAAGGCGAGGAAACACCCCCGCATGAGGCGTCCTGGGGACGTTTCTGGAGACCCCACGTGGGGCATTAAGTTAACCAAGCATTTTTGCCTAGACATTTCCTGCCTTGTAAGTTGTGGCTATCACATTACTTTCTGCGTTTGTCTCAACTGCCGCGTTACGATCTCTGCTTTGGTGAATGGGAGTGGCTAATTCACTAGGCTTTTTCTGACATCTTTGATTCGTTTTTCCATCTTGGATGAAGCTTGAGGAGCAAGGGGTGGTTGTTGATTCTTCTCGGTTGTGAAGCACGGCAGTTGTGTCTGAGTACGAGCGATTGGTAGAGCGCGGGGAACACGCGTAGCGCATTGTGCTAGGGCGATATCAGGTCAACCGCTACCCCATAGCCGCTGCGAGTTCTGGATCTGGACCTGGGGCGCTGTGATGAGAAGATACGATTGCGAGATATCGAGTCACTCAGCTGAGAGCTGTATTCCAAGCATGGGCTCGTGCCAGACTAGTCGCATGTGTACGCACGAAATGTCAGCATGTGGTTGACATTAGGTTCTGGATGTCTTGCTGTGGGACTCTGCAGGGGCAGACGTGTGGTAAGTCGTGGCTCTCGGAATAAAACTTGGAATCCGAAATCAATTCCGTAGACACAGCAATACCAAGCCACACCACGCAGTGTCAACGATCCAACGGCAGGCAGCATGCTCTATGGTACCAAGATACAGATTCAACCCGCCATCTCGTTCATGGACCCTCATTTGACCAAATTATTGCCAATTTGGTATCGCGCGTAAATGTCTAGGGGACCACCCTGTCTAAACTCCAAAGCACCAAACATCCCAAAACCAACTTGAAGTTTGACGGCTGCTTGTGATCATCTACTAAAATCCGATCGTATGACCGGCACTCACTGGAATCCCTTGGTCTTCGATAGGCAGTATTTGGCGACGAGATTGGCTTGTACACAACCTTACCATAACCGAGGTCATGCTTGCCCATAACCGATACCCAAGGTCATACCACCCATAACCGACTTCCAAGGTCATCCTCGACATCCATACTGATCCGTAGTTCCTACGATAGGTCAAGTAGAGCGCTCGATATTCCTCTGGCTGGAAGCTTAAGATAGCCCTAAGGAGATGATGCGCACCAGGAAGTGGCAATGCAATTTGAACGTCGAGGTACTTCCCTGATCCTTCACAAGAACAGGGCGGTAGTATGAGGCCCATGATTCCCTTCTCTTGTCTACCCCATCGTCGCTGATCATCCTTCTTTGTTCGTTGTTGTCCGGGTGTTTGATGGTTGTTGTCATGTTTGCCTGATGCTCCATCCTTTGGAACTGCTTGTGTCTGAATGTCGTCCACCAACCATGGTTGGTACATTACAAGCAAAGAAGCGGGCTGTAAAGGTTGAGATAAAGACTAAGGTATCCTTTGTGTCTTGATGGTGATGAGAGGGTCCCATTTTTCAAGCTGAAGTAGAGCTTTAGTTGCGTCAAACTGCTTCAGTATGCACGAGAGCTTCTCGAACCCGCAACAAACCCTCTGTACAAAGCGCTTCGAATGAGACACAGCCGTAGAACAGACATGAAGACTCTGGACGGCCACCAGTCATTGAGCATCGGTTTAAGACAATGCCAGACGCTTGGTCGATGGCAACGGTGCCATACCAACTCACCATATATCTGGTTGACCTAGCTGCACAGATCGGTCAGATCCAGACTACTTTGCGTCTTGCCAAAGTCCAAACGCACCATGACGAGCAAATCGAAGAAGTCGAAACACGCAACCACCGAGTCCACATCCCTCGAAGTAGCACATCAGGAAATGGACTCCGACCACGAGACCTCAAAGATCGAGCAGTCGACCACCACAGAGCCGAAATGGATTCCCGTTGAAGAGCTCGGCGACTACTACGCCAAGCACAAACCCATTGGTCGCAGGTATCCAGTCCAATCCCAGCTCGACTTTGACAGCCTCTACATCGACGAATCTCAGGACCAAATTCAGGACAGCGAGCCGGAGACCAGTAACAACAAGCAAGCCGCAAAGCCAACCAGAAAGTCCACGGGCAAGTCGACAGCTACATTCGGACCCATAACAATTGCCAAGTCGGCCTCAGTTCTGCAGTCGATCACCAGCAAATCGACCAAGGGCAAGGGCAAGAGCAAGACGAGCAAGGGACAAAACAGTGATGAAGATGAGGAGGAGAGCAGCGAGGAAGATGAGAAGAAAGAGGAAGACCAGGTCGAAGACCCCAACGCAGAAAGGTACAAGTCATGCGACACCTGCTTCTGGGCCAGAGTCAAATGTGTCTTCGAGGAGGGAGATAAGGAATGCCAGGAATGCGAGAAACGTGGCCGCAATTGTCACTTCAGCATCAAGGGACAGCGACCTTCACACCAGCCTCGTGGATGAGTCCCTCTCAGCACAATACAGTCGAAGCATCCGACAGAGTCATGGTGGCCAGAGAGTCAACCTTTGGCTTCTACTAGATGAACATGCTCGACAGTGGCTAAGGAGATACTATCACAACACTGTTCTTACAGTCAAAGCCGCACTCGGGAGTCGTCAAATGATCATCGTCCTCTATCTGGTTGATCAAGGAATGAGACCTGCATTCTTCTTTGTCCGTATCGGTAGTCCAGCAACCAGAAGTCAGCGCCGGGGTGTACTGACACGTTCTATCCTCAACATGTTTGTTTTATCAGTATTGTGGTGACTTCGTGCAGACATGCCTGCTGCCCTTGTCTAATATGTTCCTCGAGTACAACAGATTAGTTCCATATGAACGTGTGTCCACGATCAGCAAGTCGGTCCACTTTGGAGAAGTTAGTACTCTTCGTCGCTCTGTAGATACTGAGTACAAGCACGAGAAGTCATGAAGCAAAGCGAGCAAGTCAAAAGAGGCCAAAAGTCGTGGTCGTGGCTGCCTCGCGCATCAGACACCCTCAACGTTGTGATGCTCGCTTGCGACAACACGAGAAGTCTATAAAACCTTGTCGCTTTGCCAGATTGGGGCTTCTTAGGATCATAGACTATCGACAAGAGATTAGTCGAAGAGAGTCAGTCGTCACTGCTATGTGGACTCTCCATCAATTTCTCGAGTCTGTAAACGCGTCCCGGACATCGAGCTCTCTGATGCAGAAGACGAAAGCATACCAGAGTCCCAAAGTTTGACAGCCGATTTGATCAATATCACTTGCTCGTCGTCAAAACAACCTACAGACCGATTTCATCAGATGAGTACTATGCCCTGGGAATATGGGAAATGGCATCCATCTATTGTCTCCACTGACCGCTGATACCTTGGCGAACGTTCTGTACATATCGCTAAGAAGCTTTGGAATAGCCTGCTGGTGTCTTTCGACAAGTGTGGTATATCAAACCTAAAATGTCGATAGGTCATCTCTTCGTCGCCGCAGACATGTTCTGCACACGAATTCTTCATACATAGTCAAGGTGCATCCATGAAACACACTGACATCCCCACTCTCAATGCTTGATTCAATTCTCGAAGGGGAAAGCAGTAGTCGAATCCGGTCAGTCGAAAGCACGCAAGATCTCCAAGAGCGTCCTGAAGCACGAATTGTCTCCATGGAGCAGATCGACGGCCGAAATTTTGAAATGGTAGTTTCTCGACGACAGGCTCACTCTCTGACCGTCGTCAATGAGCCCGACCTTGGTAAGCCATAGCTGACGACAACCACCTTAGTACATGGGACTCGTCACACCGACACAGTGCTGGAAGATCGCATTACCCCTGGTCTTGCCAGTGATAGCTACTTTGTGACGATCAAGGATGTTCAATCACCAGGAACAAATCTACGAAGTATTGCGAGAACATAACATCGAATCATCCACTCGACTACACTTTAGATCTTGATACACCTCATAAGCTTTTTATGGAATGTTCTCTGTTGCCACTTACACCTGTAACACATCTGTCACTCCAAATCCTTCGAAGCAATTCAAATTCGGCCCTCCTGTCTTGCAAGCCAAAACACGGCAGACACAGAAGGAGGGTCCTTGTATATGGAAGTTGCCTTTTGGCGCCTTTCGCTTGCCTGTCTGCACCATGCACCGTGCGCGCGCCATTGCGGCACGTTAGCGCGAAGAGGGACATGAGCCGTGCGTCTGGACCTACGCTTGGGCCCTCTGTTTCCACCGCGATTGGTCTGAAAGTTTGTTTGCTGCTGGCATGCTGCAGGTCCCAAAGACCGCAGATTCCTGGAGACCGGGTGTATGGGTTGGGCATCTGCTGGGTAGGATTGTGATGGAGAGAACAAGCACTATTGACAGATGGATGAAGTCGGTACTTAGTATCAGGGAAACCCTAGAACGAGATCCTTTTCAAGACCGGCAGTTCATCACGTCAGCAGACGTTCGATGAAACTGGTATCTCTGCAACTGTGTTCCAAGATCTGCCGCTTGTTCATCAGAGACCTGCAGCTGTCTATCTTTATCGGGCAGGTGGGAAGAATGACTGATTATTCCACGTCTGGAAGCTTTGGGTGTGAATCCCATTTGTCTCTGCATAGAAAACGAGAATCAAGGTTTGGGATCTCGAGAAGCGAGCGTTTCAAACAGCGCAATGACACCGTTTGTACTTCTTGTTCAGTCTGAATTCGTAATCATTACGGCAGTTGGTGTTGGACGACGTGGACGACATCGAGACTTTGTTTGTTGAGTCAGTGATAAGTATGAACTCGTGAGAAGCATTAGATTGGATGATTATGGTAAAGGATTCGGGTCTGGCAAAGCAGCACCCTCCAAATGGCGCCAGCGCTCAAAATGCAAAAGACGAAACATGAGAAATCCTTGTCGACTATACTCTCTCGTATGCGACAGTCGCTCGAGGTGAGGTGTTGCCTGCTCCAAGTCTGTGGTCCAGAACTCTTTCCTCGAACGATGTGTCGATTTGAACACTGTGAAGAATGCCTCCTTCGTGCAGTTTGTCGTTACCAGGCACAATCTCATCCTCGCTGTCTGTTCTCGAGATACCGCCCCATTGGTCGTCGTGAGAAGCGCCTCCACGGATCGTGACGGTCGTCTTGATAGCTCCTTTGCCGGTGAAGTCCTCCAGTGGTGTACCTCCACTGTTCATGTTTCCGTGTCTGTGGCGCCTGGTCCAGGTTCTCGTGTCGCGTCCTGTGGAACTCGAGATACCCATGAAGCTCATGAGACGTTGCATGAGTGGTCTTAAAGTTCCCAAGTTACCAGCGGTGATACCGATGCCAACCTCGACGGTAGTCCAGATGGCCACATCAGCAGTGCGCCAGAGAAATTCGCCTTTGTACTCCTTGACGGTCCATACGTAGGGTAGACGGATAATCGTTGCAGAGCTTCCGACTGCGGCAAAACCGAGAATGACAGCCACTACAGCCTTCTGATGGCGATGCATTTGGAGATCCTTGACGATGAAGATTGGAAGGATACCAAAGACCCAATCTGCCACCGAGTTCAAAGCTGATACGACGTATGATGTATCAGCCATGACTGAAGCACTCAAGCAACGTCCGTGATGATCCGGGTTGAGATCCCACCAGAAGGAGATTGGGTGACATTGGAAAAGAACGATGGAAAAGTATGTGACACCGAGCACCGCGCTGATGTACATAATAGACTTGATGATAAAGATGTGCACTCGGTTGTTGGCGATCCTGAGGAAGAAGAGGCCAATAGCGATCTTCAGCATTGATGTCGCCAAAGTGTAGAAAAGTTCACAAAAGAACCAGTACTGCATTCTGAGTAAGAAGGGGCCGATCGCGACGAAGAAGCATAGAACTCACCATCAATCCAATCTGAGCTGTTGCGTCTGTCATGGTCTCACGTCGTCGTCCATTGCCGTGTGCAAGACTGCCGAGCTGGCATATCAAGTAACCAGTGAAAAGCAGCAGTGTTGCAAGCATGGCCCCGTCATCCCAGCCAACTTGTTTTAGTAATGCAGCCCTGGGACAAGATCAGTGAACGATCCCTCAAGAATACACGACCGACTTACTTGACATAAACTCGTAACCCTACAGACACCCAAGAAAGAATAAAGAAAATAACGCATACGACCAGAATCTGAGTAGACCTGTCGTACATTTTGCCGGCAGGAGAAGTTGTGTGTAGTCAAGGAAAGTTTACAGCTCGATTGTTTATAATGACATGACCTGGAGGTATAAGGAAAGACAAAAGATTGGAGAAAGGGCTTGAATAGGGTTGCAAAGAGGAACCGGTGGAGCAAAAGGTAAAAGGGTCCTAGTTGCGCGAGCGATCCTCCATCAGTCATATAAGGGACCAGGACCAAGACGAGTGATAGACTGCCGGTCCCTTACCGAGAGGCGCGGATGCACATCCAAATGCAAATAAAGAGTCTCGTCTTTGTGGAGCTTACCCAAAGTGTCCGCCAGTCTGGGTTGATGGCCAAAAAGCACTGGCTAGCCTTGTAAATCTCGCTACCAGGCTCATCGGCAAGCCTTGAAGCCATGAGGCCCTTGCTCGCACCGTTCGGTTTCGGGTCTTGCTTGAGCCAACACCCTCACTATTGGTCTTGAAACCCGGTGACGTTAAGACTGTTACTTCTACGAGTATGGCAATTCGTGGTTGCAATAGTCCTGTTGGTTTGAGCTGGTCCGACTCGAGATCCAATCTTGAGTCAACGGGTCAAGCGGGACATTTTGTATCGCGGGAAGGCTTCCCGGTGAGCTAGTCTACAACATCTCCACGGTTAATCTGTTGCAAGACATAGTTCATATAAGTTTGACCAACGACCCGCTGCTCTCTCAGGCCTCCTTCTTTGCTGATCTGTTGATGGTCTCGGAATCATCAAGCGACCCTCTCCAGTCTCGAGAAGCGGAACCAAACCACGCGGACAGAATTCAGATTGGCAGCGACGGCTTCCCAAGACACGACGTGCCAACGTTGCTTCATAGGCAGATACCGGCGACCGTGCTCAGCAGATTTGCCGGCATGAACTGCTTGTCTCATCACGAATCGGTATATCCATAATCGGGTGGTCTGTTTGACTCTTGCAGAGTCGTTGCACTGCGCCGCGTCGTCCATCTTTCGGTCCAAGCTTCCAGATCCTTGAGTCTACAAAGTCTAATCACGTTGGCCAACTCAATTGTCCACTGTAAGCGAGCATGGGAGAAGTCGTCTTATCAATTCTGTTCTGCCTCACCGGCTCCTGACCACCTCCTCAATTGACTAGCATGGGACTTTCCACAATTACGTGTAGTTCATCTGCAGTACTTCTCTCCTACGTGAATCGTTGCATCAAAGTACAGAAACGATATGTTATGTTATCTTCTCCGATGTTCGCTTGAAGCTTCCCCTCTGCGATACACGGTTACCCTCGGCTGATCGGGGTACATCTGCTATCTTATCATTGCTATACGATATGACTACTTCTCTCACTTCAGATATAAAGGCTAGGTGACATATAGCTTCCTCCACTCATTGAACACTTTCTCTACATCTTATCAAGACCCACGAAAAAGAGAACCAAGACCTCAATCAACACTTCAAAGATGGCATCCGCAGACAAACCCCACCCAGCTCCCCAGCCCGCCTACCTTCCCACAGCAGGCAGCATCCTAATCGCCAACAAACCCTTCTACGACTCCCTCGCCAACAGCAAATCCCGCACCTTGACCCAAACAATCGACATCCCACCCCGCTCAGCCAAAGCCTGGAAAGTCCCCGCCGGCAGCATCGTCCGCTTCTCCACACCCCAGGGCGCCCAAGTCGGCGATCTCAACATCTGGAATCTGTCCAATCCACGCGAACGATTCTGGGCATCTCGCACTAGACAGCTACAAGCCAGTCATGTGACCACTTATGATAGACTGTGGAGTTGTTTGCCGTACCTCAGGCCCATGGTGACGATTATTGCGGATTCGCTGAGTGATTATGGGGTTGATCAGTGGGGAGGTAGATGTCATGATTTATTGGGTACGAGGTGTGATCCGTATGTTAACACTATGTTGACTGGAGATCAATATGATTATCATTGTCATTCGAATTTGACTAGAGCTGTGGTGCCGTATGGCCTCACGTAGGTTGCCTCTTTTTGACCTCCTCTTCATCATTGACGCAGAAAAAACAGCGAGTTTGACGTCCACGATGTCATCAACATCTTCCAAGTCACCGGCCTAAACCCAGAAGGCAAATACTTCATGGAACCCAGTCCAGCCAAAAAGACCGACTACCTAGAATTCTTCGCCGAGCAAGATGTCCTGATGGCACTATCCGCATGCCCAGGAGGCGATCTGAGCGCATGGGGTTGGGGCGAAGGAGGCGCTGGCGAGGAAGGGGAGAAGAAGAGTATGTTGGATTGCTGCCGACCTTTGAGGGCAGAAGTTTACACTTTGGATGATGAAGAGCTACTGAAGGGTTGGAAACAATTTGATCCGCCAAAGTATAGGGGGTTGCATGGTATGAATGTGCCGGTTGGAGAGAATGTGTAAAACTAGGATCTGGTCTTTTTGGCTTTTGGTACTATGTTGATCGAAGATCATTGGAACTTTGATTTGCATGAGCTCAACAAGCTGTATATCTACGCCATTATCTAGATCATTTTACACGCACTGGTAGTACCAATCGTTCTGCACCTTGCACTTGGACCCAGGTGCACATTTGGTGGGTCCATCATAACCGATGCCACCGCAACGACCATACATAGGCACTTCAGTGTAAGCAGGGCTAGGCACGGCAACAGAAGTGACAGCCGTAGTACCACTGAAAGTAGCCGTCTCAGAACTGACTGCCGTAGGTGCAGAAGTGATGGAAGCAGATCCAGGAGCCGATGTCACAGCAGCCGAGGAGGTTGCCACAGCAGTGGATGAGGCAGCAGACGAGGAAGCAATGGCAGAAATAGTGGATGAAGGAGCAGGAGTATCATCACCGCCACTGACCTTGACAGCGAGGACCTTCTTGGCTGCAGCCTCAGCGGCAACCATGACTATCGCCTGTGTGTTTCCAGTAGGCAAATCAGGGTGGAAGGAAGCATCGACAACGAAGAGGTTGTCAGTACCATAGACCTTGGTGTCCAAGTCCACGACTGCATCACCGCCCTTGCGACCATCCTCTGTTCCCATCAATGCGGTACCGACAAAGTGGCTGCCGGTAACAAAGGTCTTGATCAGGTCTGCACCAGTGACGTTGGAGGAGGCAGTAAGCCCAGCATCAAGAGTAAGAGTGGAGTTGGCAGTCTTTGTGAAACTGATGAGTCTGTCGACAAAAGCAGCAAGAGCGTCCTTATCTTCGGTCGTGGTGAACCATGGCTGAGTGATATATTCAGTCTTGCCTGAGGCGGTGACACCGATCTCGCCAACAGAAGTAAGTCCGTGTGTAAGGTAGATCTTCATCTTGATAGTATCGTTGGAGGGCGAGTTGCAAGTTCCCTGGACAAAGCGCTCGATGCCATCTGTGCCGTTGATTGAGGACCAGAAGTTGAGGCGTTGGCCACCCTGCACGAGCAAGCCGCTACCTTGAGCAAAGGAATCGATGTCCATGTTGGTAGGAGCTGTGAAGGCAGTGGTATCCAAAGAAGACAACGAAGACTTGGTCTTGAACTTCAGAGTGACGATGGGATGATCTTTGAGACCTTTGCCGACAGGCAGATCAATCCACTCAGCCTCTTCAGGGAGGTTAACGGCAACGCTCCCGCTCTGTACAATCTTAATCTGCTCGGCAGGGCCGATACCTGAGTTGATGAGGATACGGGGAGTGCTGAGTGCACCGCCAGCAAGCACGACCTTGCCTCCAGTTTTGACATTGATAATTTGACGGCTTCCATCCAAAAGCTCAACTTCAACTCCAGTGACAAAGGAAGACTCGCGAACGGCACGAATGACTGTGCTGTTCAACTGGAGGTGGAAGTTCTTCTTCGCCTTAGCGAGAGGAAGATAAGTCAAAACGGGGCCAGCACGAAGTCCATCCTGGATGTTCCAAGGAGGGTGCGAGAAGACATCAGTCTTCTTGTTAGGTTCCTCAAGTGCATTGACGGATGACCATCCGTTGCTAGTGAAGAAGGTAGACAGCACATCATAAGCGCCTTGGTCATAGCGTTGACCATCCTTGGAGGGAGAAATAGTACCAGGATTTCTCTCGTAGAAGCTCTCAGCGGAAGCCGAAACATCGGACCACTTCCAACCGGTGGGCCACTTGTCGTCGAAGTCGCGTTCTTGAGGGCGGACGAACATCAAGGCGTTGATCATGCTGCTGCCTCCGAGCAGACATCCAGCTTGGTCAGCAGTGTCGGTGCAGTACTCGTTGGTGACACCAGCAGTTGAGAGGTAGTAGGCCATCGCAGGGACGTCGTACTGGGTGATCGTGTCGTTCCAGGACTCGACGGCACGACCACCTGATGCATAGGTGGAAGCGTCACCACGCTCGATCAAGAGGACCTCAGCGCCCGACTCTGCAAGTCTTTCGGCAACGATGATACCAGCAGGGCCGGCACCAGCAATGATGTAGTCATATGTCGTGTTCAGGGTAGTGGCAACAGGGACGGTAGTAGTGCCATTCTGACCAGATCCAACAGTACCATTGGTAGGTGTGCTAGGAGCAGGAGCAGTTGCTTCAGCCCACGAAGCCCAGGTGTCGTAGCTGGAGGACGAAGAGTTGGCAAAGATGACTGCGAAGGCACCGAATCCAGAGTGCATGTTCAAAGCAGTGTCCAGGGCAGAAGGCTTAGCGACAGCATCGTCGGAGAAAGCCCATCCGAACGCATCACCCTTGACGGTGCTAGGGAAGCTGTCATCGTCGCCAGTAATGCAGCCGTTGCATACGAAAGTGTATGAGAAGTGAGTGCTGTTGACAAAGGTACCGTTGGCGATGGGAGTGGTTGTGGCGTTTCCAGTGTAGACAGGAGGTGTAGTGTAGCCCGAGGCTTCACGTACAGAGCTTCGGACACTGTCGCCATCGGGCCATGCAACGACGAGGATGTGATTGGCCATTTGGGCTGACATGTCAAGACCGGCCCATCCCTGGATGGTAGGAGCGACGATCTGACCAATAAAGTCCTTGCCCAGAGTCTCAGGTGTAGCAACACCAAATCGAGCTCCAGACTCGGAGTCCTGGAAACTCATGAAGTCAATGCCAGTGTTGGGGTCATTGTATGCCACACTCTGAGCAAAGGCGCCCAGTGCATAGGCAAGGGGAAGAAGAGCGGCGAAACGAGCCATGTTGCAACAAGAAAAGAATGAGTCGCGAGGACTGTTTCAAAACTGGTAGAAAGAATGGAGATATGAGACCGTCCAGGCCTGTGAGACGACTTTGGAAAGGGAACAGAATCCACCAGGGAGCTGTTTAAACGAAAGACTGAGCCGTCAAGGCTGAAAAGAACGACTGGAGAAAGACAAGAAGCTGACCTACGGAGAGGATACTGGGAATGAAGCCACTTTCTACACCTTATGTACTCACCACGGCAGAGTCTAGAAAGAGTTCTGCTCACGATCTCAAGCGCCAAGTCGGTTCCTGCATAGCCGTTTCGCAGGGGTGTAGCATGTTTCGAGACAGAAGACAGCGGGGCAGGAGGTATGAGCACATGTTGCAAGGATGGTCAGCAATGCGATAGTGGCAGAAATCTCTGGTAGAGAGATGCATGCGGGTCCAATGAGATTCGACCGATTGTGGCCGAGTTCAAAAGATCGAGGAATGGGTACAAGGTCGATGGCCTGGTAGCAGATGCGGTGGACTGGGTTGTGGTTGAGGTTGTGCAGAGCAGGCACTTCATCAAAAGGCTTTATTAGCGTGTCAGAAAGTAGAGGTAAGCGAGGGGCCGGAGTCGGCGAAGCGACTTGTACAAGGCCAAGGTCATCTATACCAGACGCTGTCACGTCAAGGTGATTGGGAAGACGGAGCGAAGAGGAGAATGGAGTGGGCCATGTGTTTGTTTCATATTGCGCCACTTGAGCGTAGGGCTGAGTCTGGTGCATGCGGCTTCCGATGCAGCGCCTCTAACCGAGGTGATGGGAGCTGCTTGTACGACCGAGATTATATGTATACCAAAGGAGACGCAATTGATAGTCAGGCTTCCAGGAGGTCCGCCAAGGTCGTCTGAATGTAGACTTCTTCGTGATATAGCAAGACGTGGGTCCGTAAAAGATGTCATCGAGACGAGTTCTTGATCGTCAAAGTGGGATTGCCCCGCCAACGAACGCGACAGACTCGCGTACCGCGTAAAGTGGAATTTGACCGCCCATCTTGAACAATCATTCGATCATCCTCCCTCACACTCCTATACAGCATCCACCTGCATAATACCTCTTACATCCCACTGCACAAGAAAACCATGGCGCACGTCCGCAAACGCCAGTTCCAACCTTCGAGCCAGCCTTCAATCAAGTCCTTCTTCACCACCGTCGGCACCAGCTCAGCACCATCCTCAGCGGCAGACATCGATGAATACGCACTGCCGCTAAAGCCCACCCTACCCGATCATGTCCAGTCTTTACTCATAAACGTCGGCATGCGCGTTCGCAAATCCGTGCCCGAAGGATACAAGACACACAAGTCGCTGCCCGTACCAGCAACCGCCAGCATCCCTCAACACCCTTCGAACGACCTCCCCGCCAGCAGCGCACCACAGCTGTACTCCAAACCCTCTGAACTCGCTCCCTTCTGCGGACTCCATAAGATTGGCGGGTTTGGCTCTCAACCCACTTCCTCCGCTCCGGGGTTGTCGCACACACAATCCACCATCGCATCTTCCATCTCGACACCACAAACGCCACAGACAAACACACGCAAGAGAAGCTATGCGGACGACATGGAAGCAGAACTCGACTCTTTCTTTGACGATGAACAAGACCAGAACGACTCGATGCTGGACAACACTACTTCGCCTAAGCCAAAGTACCCTCTGAGCCACTCGTCAATGCCCGATCTGAGCGCAAAGGCTGGTATTGTTAGCCCGCAGAGCAGACCCAAGGCCAGGATGAAGACACGCTCGCCTCACAAGCTGCTCCACGACTTCTCTGACGAAGATGTTGGTTTCCTCCAACCTATGGACTGCGAGTAAGGGACCACTTGCAACTGTATCTCCATGGATGGTGGCAGATACCCAGCGTGGATATTGATTGGCTGGTTTTTCGTATTTGCTTTGTTCTGTCATGGCAGTTCCTTGCCTTTGCTATATCATGGCTCTTTCTTGTATTGCTGTATTATGACTCTTTTTTGTATTCCAATTCTTGTTTTATAGCTCTACTGTGTTGATTATGGTGAGATGGAATTAGATTGTGGCATGTATCAAACACGACTTTTTGTTTGAAGATGTTCGGCAGGGGTTATCCAAAGACATCCTTAGAAGCCGTCTGGTACAACGTGCACGCTATTC
>Ga0058697_10000225_pt1 | contig 27448 bp, 26 predicted proteins | sample AgamicAsMae_FD_66619 | JGI IMG/M metagenome (GOLD analysis project Ga0058697, IMG submission 66619) | Agave microbial communities from Guanajuato, Mexico - As.Ma.e | ecosystem: Host-associated > Plants > Phyllosphere > Phylloplane/Leaf | place: Guanajuato, Mexico | collected 2012-06-04
CTTCGGCGTTTCTCTGTCGATGGCAGTGTCAGTGATGAGGACGGCGCAGCGGGCAGTGATTGGCGGCGGACCTTGACTGCGGCGAGGACGGCGTGCGTCTTGCTGACGATGCCAACAACGACGGAACCCTGCTTAACAGCTTCTTGGGCATATTCGACCTGGAAGATACGGCCTTGCGGCGAGCTGGACAGGAGCGAGTTTAGCGGAGGCTGATGGACGGCGGATCAGGTTGGCACATACAAGGTGACCGAGTCGTTGTCGTAGTTGTTGCGGAACATGGCTGAGGTGTGATGTGGACAGTGCGGGTGTGGAAGAGAGTGGGCGGAGGGAAGCAGAGGGTCGGCGAGAGATGGCTATGCAGGCAGGACAAACAAGGCGAGTGAGGATGAAGAAGTGTATATGTTTGCAGCCGATGATGGAATGACATGGGCGAGACGCCGCCTGTACTGTCTCCTCTATAGCTAGAGGCCAAAGCTCCCCAGACTTTGCTTGGCGATCAACCACCGCCGCGCCGCCAAACCTCCGGCCCGCGACTGCCACGAGTGTGCGACGCGCCGACGACGACCGCCAGAGCAGCCACCGCCCATCACCCATCGAGACACCAGACGACCAACTCTCCCACCTGCCCTCTTCGCTCCTGCAAGTCCAACATGGCAGGCCTCAAAACAATCATCGCTCTTTCCTTCGTATGCTTCCCACCTTCCCCTCCTCCCCGACCATCACCTTGATGCACACGAGCTGACCCTCCCCGATAGGTGCTCGCCATTGGTTTCTTGCTCGTCATCCTCTCGTCGGCCTTGTGGCACAACTATCTGCCTCTGCTGGTTGTTGCGACCTACGTTATCGCCCCTGTCCCCAACTGGATATGCTCACGCGCCCAATCTTCCGATGACTTCATGGATGGAGGCAGCAATGCTATCGTCGAGCTTGGTCGCTTCATAACCGGCTTCTTGGTCGTCATGGGTGTTGGTATGCCATCTCTTTGCAACATACAAATCTTTCCTTCAAGATGCTTATACAATTGCGCTAGCCCTGCCCATCGTCCTCGCCCACACGGGTCAGATCAGTGTTCCTGCCGCCGCCATGTCGATAGCAGGCGGTCTCCTCATCTACTCAACCATCATCAGCTTCTCGCTTTCCTTCCGCGAGGATGAAGAGTTCTGATCTACCAATCTAGTCATTTAAATTCACTACCGCTCTGCTCATCCGTGAGCCATGTATTCTTGTCGACATCCTATCGTCGTATATCAAATGTCTCTCATATTGCTACAATACCATGAGCTCTGTCGTCTTAGAGCTGTTTGTGACAGCTATATGTGTTCCTCCTAAGATACAAATGCGAGATCCGCCATCATGCAGCAAGCCTTGATTTTGGTCTAGACCCTTGCTCGTCCAGTCAGCACACCGCCTTCTCATTACTCCGTTGATACCTCACAAGCAAAACCGTCTCTGTCACACCGGCAGACCATTTCCGTGTAGACCACATCTCTTCCTCTACCTTGTCACCCCGAGCTGCTTTTGCACCCTCTCGGGCACCTTCTGCGCCCACTTCTGTGCTTCGACACTTGCTTCGTTGCTCTCGGCTCTCTTGCCGCCAAAGTTCAGGGTATCGGCCAGCAGCTGGTTAGCGACACCCTGCCACAGCGGTACATGCGTTCTATCGGCAAGCCTCTTTCCTGACCCTGCCGATAGTTCTGCCTTCTCCCCTATGATGCTTACAAAGAAGTTCGATGTCATCAGATTGATCGCCACACAAAGCAGCAGGGCGTTCCCTTGCTTCTTGGCAATGTTGGCCGACGACGATAGATAGTGCTTCATCTTGAGAATGGGTAGTGCGCTTGTCGACGATGCTCTGACAATGTACAATGCAGATTTGTAATTGACGTTCGGATGGTTCTCGCATAATGGTTCCACAAGGTTCATGAGATAGTCGATATGCTCTCGCGACTCCCGGCGGGGTCTCAGAATCAGTATCATGTTGAGTGTAGCCAAGATGCGAAGATCGTGGTTGGCCGTTGGCTTTTGCGTGGGCTGTAACGTCAAAGCCGGGCTCCTATAGCACTCCAAGGCGCCTTCTAGATCACCTGTCGCCTGTTTGACTGTGCCTGTTAGATAGAGCGCAGATACTTGCACAAAGTCTTGTTCGTCAATGTCCTCCATGTTCATGCCTTCAGTCAATCGTTCCAACACTTCTCTAGCGCCTTGCCAATCGGCGCGCTCACATTTGAGCGAAGCGAGCAAGTGCAAACACACTTTGTGATAGAACATGCGTCGATCCAGGTGGGCCGAGGAACACTGCAGCGACTGGACCTTGCGCTCGTTTTCGGGGTTGTAGTCATCTACACAGGTATGGTTAGCATCTTTCGAGCAAGGACACGGGTTTTGCGCAACACTTACTTGTTGTGAGTTTGTCGCCCTCAACTACGTATCTCTCAGACTTGTGATCAATCGCATTCTTACTGGAACTGGCCAGTCCGCTCAGGATGTAGCCGAGAGCAAACAGTTCACTTCTACGTAACCATTGGAAGACAATGGCACGTTTTCCATCGTCTGTTCTCTGCATGATGCCACCCGTGTCGAGAGAAATATCATCGGGCGCAGTCTCGGCCGTTGGTACAGCAAAACTTCCGTCTGGAGATTTCTTTCTCTTGCCACTGTCCAACGCTCTTTGCATGACATTCATCTTGTCAGGAAGCTGATCCGGCTTTCCATTGATGAGATCGCTACATAGATCAAGACAGTCCAGCAAGGTCGCAATTTGTGAAATGTCAGTGACCTCGCGGTTCAACTGGTGAGTACGTGCTGCCGCCAACGATCTCTGGAAGTTATCCGCCGAGTCAGCTTGGCCACTTCGCAGATGAATCAATGCTTCCAGAGCTGAGCACGTAGTGAGTACGGGGTACTGTCTTTGCTTCTCTGCATGCTGAGAGGTCCGACGAAGCTGTTGCAAAGCTGCTGACAAGTCCGGACGCAACAATTGAAGCGAGAACGATACGTGCAAGAATCGGAAGACGTACATCCAGGAATAATGCGCGTATGTCTCGGTGAGCTCAATCATTTGATCCACCATTTTGAGAGCAGATCGAGGATGTGTGCGGAACAAGGACCGAGCTTGAACGTGCTTCATGCTGTACTTGAGATCAACAAGGCGGTTCCGCTCGCACAACGCAACACCTCTGGTTAGCAAATCTTGCAGCTCTCCGTCATTCTCCGTCTCTTCGAGCAGGAGATTCGCGTACCGTAGCTGTAACCGTGCCTCGACCTTTGGATCCGGAAATTTCCAGTTCTTCAGTACTGACTCCATGCAGCCGAGACCAGCAGAGATGAGGCTGTAGTATTGATCGACATCCGCTTCTTGAGGATTACGAGCTAGATATGAAGACATTCCATGAGCTTTGCTGACATATTGATCAGCTAGACCTAAAAGCACGGGTTGCAAGTCTATAGCTGACTCTCGAGGCAGAGGAACAGGCGCTCGCGAAGGCACTGGATTCGGTGGGTTCTGCGTAGCTGGTCGTCTCGTTTCGATCACTACCTGTGGAGTACGCGTCTGCGTTGATGGACGTTGCTGCGGCGCTGGTTGGGGTTGACCATCGGGCGACTGCTTGGGCCGTGATTGTGGTTGAGGTGGAGACATGGCATGTTTGTAAGTTTGAGGAGTTGATCTAGGTTGAGACTGGCTGGGCGTTCTATTGTGCGACTGGGCCGGCGGTACAATGGGTTGAGGGTGCGACTGTGAGGATGTCTTCGCATGGTTTTCTTGAGATTTTGCCGGTGACTGTTGTTGCGGTCTCGAAGGAGTGCTCGAGACGGGTCGCGTTTGGGAAACAATTCCTGGTGTAGGATAGTTGGAGTTTGATTGATGGCGTGGTCGCTGCTGACTTGATGTTGTATGCTGGTTTTGGTTCCGTTGCGGTTGGGTCGATGCCGAAGGAGAGAAACTCGGAGCGCCATCCATCTGATAGGCTTGTAGTGGTTGCGGATGCATGTACTGGTGAGGTTGACGCTGGTGGGGCTGCTGCTGTTGATTTACCAGGATTTGTGACAGCGATTGAGAGTGCTGGGCATGACTTTGATATGAGATAGTCTGCGGCTGATATTGTGGTTGAGACATGGAGTACTGTGGTTGTTGCATGACCTGTCCCATGACTAATGTTCCCGGAGACGTCATGTAGCTCTGTGGTTGTGATGGCCCTGATTGTCTGTTCATCGAGTACTGTGGTGGCATGTTATATCCGTGCCCAGGTGTCGAAGACGTTGGCATGACATTCATGGGATGCTGTTGAAATCCAGTTCCTGCAGGCGGTGGTTGGTAGCCGTACATGGCATTTTGCTGCTGCGGAGGCACCCCATAACCTCGCCGAGGATCAAATCCATTCGTGTTGTTATGCGTATTGTCCATGTCCGCCCTTTTCCACGATGGATCTCCGAATCAAACTATCACATGAAGACCGTCAAGAAATCAATTAAAAGAAACGCGCGATTCTGGAGAAGTACGCGTGGTGAGAAACACGGTCTTGGCAGCCGAGGCAACAATCTCTAAAGAACAGTTGACGAGAACCCGCAAGACATGTGTAGCACTTGACTCTGTTTCTCTTATATCAAAGGCATCAGAGAGACCTATGCACCTGGCTGTGAATTCACATGCTTCGCGAAGATTCCTCAATGCGGTTGCAGTAGCCGAGATTGTTCGGGAGTGCCGGGCCCGCCAGAGGTGCCCGGTGCGGTATGACGCCGATCCGTGAGCGTTCTATCGCATTTTGCAAACTGCGTATAAATATATCAAACGTCCCCTAGACTCGGTGCTGCTTCTTGCTCGTCCCATCACACTCGTTATCCACTGCTACTAGGACCTGCTCTCCGGAACTCAGCCCATTGCCAACGGCCCCCTCCGGATCAAGGTTCAAGTAATACATTTTTCCTGGAGACAGAAACAGAGACGGAAACATTATGGATCTTTCATGGCTGCTTGGTCACGCCCGTGTTTCCTTTCATCACTCAAAGAACACCATATCTCTGGCTTCAAAGTCTGGCAAGACAGCCTTGTCTGATATCTGCAAAGCATCGACCCCTCCATGCAAATTGAACCCCCTGCTCTTCAATGGCCATCTACATACTGCCTGGACAGCTGTGAAGGCCGCTGGACCCCCTATCGTGTACAAGCGTCAGATATTCGAGTCTGATGACCCCCGATTTGCTGGCACGTTTGCCGTAGACTTTGTGGCCCATGAGCAGGCACTGTCAGAAGATTCTAGCCTCCCTCCTCGCACAACATACTTCACTGCGGATGAGTTCGCGAATATTGGCAGTGATGATGCCAAGCCCATGTTGATCACTCTGCATGGACTGAGTGGCGGATCGCATGAGATCTATCTCAGACACGTGCTAGAGCCATTGGTAGATCAAAGTGAACAGGGTGACTGGGAGGCTATTGTTGTCAACAGCCGCGGTTGCGCTATGAGCAAGATCACCACCGGCATCTTGTATAATGCAAGAGCCACCTGGGATCTGCGACAGACGGTCAAGTGGTGCAGAAAGATGTATCCGAACCGTCCGCTTTATGCAATTGGGTACTCCTTGGGTGCCAACATTCTCACAAACGTACGTAGATTTGATCATTGTAACAGTATGAAGGTCCTATCTCTAATCGTTGTATCTGTTCTAGTATCTTGGTGAAGAGGGAGATGCGTGCGAACTGCAAGCCGCTGTAGTCTGTTCCAACCCCTGGAAACTCGAAGTTGCCAGTCTTGCTTTGCAGCGCACTTGGCTTGGACTCAATGTCTATTCAAAGACGATGGGAACCAGTATGAAGAAGCTTTTTGCACAGTGAGTCGTTGCAAAATCATGCGGAGCGATGACGAAGCTAAAGACAATCATACAGACATGCAGATCAAGTGGTGAGAAATGGTAATATTGACCCAGATAGGGTCGCTAAGGTTACATATCTGCACGAGTTTGACAGGGAGATTCAATGCCCAACTTGGGGTTATCCAACGGAATACGCGTATTACCGGGACGCATCATCGGCAGATTCGGTTACTGCCATTCGAATTCCCACTTTCGCCATTCATGCTGAGGACGATCCGGTAAGTCATCACCCAGTGTTGATTTATACAATGATGGCTGACTGTCCTCAGATTGCTGTAGATGAGGCTGTTCCTTACGAGGAAATCAAGCAAAATCCGTATGTTGTCATGTGCTCAACCTCGACTGGTGGCCACTTGAGTTGGTTCGAGGTTGGTGGGACAAGATGGTTCTCCAAGCCGGTATGTTTCTGTGTCTATCGCTAGGGTTTGCTGGTGTACTGACACAATGGCATGACAGGCAGTCAACTTCCTCCAGAAAATGGCGCGCGAGTACGATAGCGGTAGGAAGGATGGCCCGACTGGAATTCTGTCAGAGATGACCAGGACAGCCACATCCAACACGGGATTCAAAAGTCCGTTCGTGTTTGAACCAATGCGTAGAAAGATGTATCTCCCCGAGCTGGGGATGGAGCAAGATAAATAGACGTGGGTATCGTGCGCAGAAATAGACAAAATGCAGCCAAGAGAGCAATCAAAATCAACCGAATGAAACTCTCTTCTTCTTGGGCTTCTCGGCGGCGGGCTCAACGTCCATGTCGACATCCGAGGATTTTGTGCCCTTCTTGTTCTTCTTTTTGCGGAGCTCATCCTTGACACCCTCCTGTGGTAGTGTTAGCGTTGTCAGTTAGAGTTCTAGGAGTGTATGAAATTACCAGCTTCTCCTTGCGACCAGCCTCTCTCTTCTCAGCCTCTGCCTTTCTTGCCTCGCGGATCTCCTCCATTTGGCGAGCACGGATCATCTTGCTCTCGATGTTTCCCTCCTTCTCGGCCTGGACCATGGCGAGGATGGTCATCAAAGACTCCTTGTCGTCGACGAAAGTCTTTCCCTTCTTGACACCGTTGGGCTTCTGGATTCCAGCAGGGCGGATGGCATTGAGGGTGGGAATGTTGAGCTCCTTTTCGGTGTAGACGCGCTTCTTCTTCTTTGCAGGGCCGTGGGAAGTCGACTTTGACTTTTGCTCGACAGTCTTTGGCTTGGGACCAGTGGGCTTCTTCGGTCTGGGGCGGTCACCCGACTTGGACGCCGACTTGCCGCCCTTGGACGCGCCGCCCTTTGCAGGGGCTCCCTTCGAGGACTTGGTAGGTGCCATTGTGTTTGTCGTGTATCGAGTTTGCGGAGGCAGCGAGTTGACAAGTCGAGAATTTCCAGCCAACTTCCGGCAGAATAAAGAGTTGCCAAGACGTTGGAGAGCGGGCTCCGGGCGGTGAGCAGCGCCACGGGTCCAAGGTGACCGACTCCCGGCTTCCGACCGCGTACTCGATCGCTCGCGACTCGTCCGACGGCTATACCATACACACGTCGTTGCTCTCCACATCTACTACCTACCGCCATGTCTAGCGAACGTGTCTTCCGCTTGCCCTTCCGCAAGCCGCAATGGATGAACAGCGCCACCACCCGTACCGCCGGCGTCTACTTTGCTGGAGCCCTGGTACACCCCACCTGTGCCCTGCTGCCTGCTCGAGCCATAGCTGACGTGGTTGCTACAGTTTGCCATCGCCCTCTTCGTCTTCCTTGATGCCGCTGTCTACTCCAAGTCGGCACTAAACGGCTCCGACGTACATCTGACCTTTATCGACTGGATCCCCGTCATCTTCAGTGCCCTCGGCATGCTTATCGTCAACTCAATCGACAAGACCCGCCTCTCTGCTGATAACTTCAGCTACAGCGGTGATGGCGTCGCCTGGAAGGCCCGTGTTGTATTGTTCATGGGCTTTGCTGCCATGGCTGGTGGTCTTGCTGGTGGTGTCACCGTCATGGTTCTGAAGTACATTGTCCCACAATACTCCTTCCCTACCCTTTGGTTTGGTGTCGCCAATGTTATCGCCAACGTTCTGGTCTCTCTCAGGTATTACACCCGTCGCTTTCGTTCAAGACCGTTGCTGATGACCCATTTAGCTCTGTCGTCCTTTGGGTCTCACAGAATATGGAGGATGACTACACCTACAACCTGCAGCTGTAGTAGGCCGTACGCGTACATGTAGCTTGTCTAGTGTTTGGACATCAAATGACAGCATATTTCACTTGTCATTTTTGACGTAATGCCGCGTGACTTGGTGTGAACCTTTGGTCTGCTTGGTTATTACATATTAGCTGTACCGTCCCAACAGTCTTCTATCCTTAATGTCTATGCCCTCGAGAGACGTGTATCTGGCGAGTTTATGTTTCTGTATCCCGATGCGGTGTCGATGGTGCTGTACGGCCACACCCTTGTGTGCTTGCTCTTTCTTCCAAACTCGGCCCCAAAAATCATTAAGTCCTGATCGTGCGAGCATAACCACAATTAAACAGACCCAGTACTGTAAAGCAGACTCTACCGGTTTTCGTGTCTTTGGTCAACCTGACTGATTACTGCCATGACCCTAGATGACCATGGTGAGCAGGAAGGTAACAATTGCCTGTGCCGAGCAGGGTCGTCCAGTCGACAAGCAGCGGCATGACGCAAAGGCGGTGAGGAGCTGCATGGATGCATCAATCAATCAATTCCGCGTTTGGTAATTCATCAACACTGCAACCAACACGACATTAATCCAACCTTCACCTTATCCATTCCACCTCGACTTGCAGCTAGCACCGAAGAAGTGAAGTCAAGATTCACCGACTACGAGCAATCGACTTCGTCGCAGCGTTGCGCTCACCAAGCGCCTCACACGCGAACCAAACCAGACATTTATCCTTCGGATCCTTGTTCCACATTTTTAGCCGCAGCATGCCTGCCAAATTCTACGTCGTCAAAGCCGGCCGTAAACCTGGCATTTACAATAGCTGGGATGAATGTCTGTCGCAGGTCAGGGGTTACAAAGGTGCCGCATGTCAGTATCCAGTTATCAGTGTGACAGCCCGAACACGACTAACTAGACCCAGTCAAGTCATTCCCTCTACTCAATGATGCCAAAGCATGGCTGGATGGTATCGAAACATCCAATTCCTCGACATCGACGGCGTCTAGCAAACCTGCCAAATTCTACGGAGTGCACAAAGGCCACAAGCCAGGCGTCTACACCTCATGGGCAGACGCCCAAAACACAATAACCGATTTCAAGGGCGCGGTGTACAAGTCTTTCAAGACTCGCGAGGAGGCACAAGCTTTCTTCAAGAATGGTCATCCGCCCAAGAGAGCATCCGAGGAGCCTTCGCAACCAAGCCCTCCAACAAAGAAACAGAAAAAAGATACAGATGAGTTGGAAGATTTGGTCGAATACAATGCCGGAGAGGGCCCCTTGCCTGCCGGGGCCGAAGACGGCTTCGATCCACGCATCGCACTGAACCCTCTGACCGGCAAGGTCGAGTACAAAGAGCCTACGACCAAGTGGCAGGCTGTCAACCTCCAAGACGGAAAGCCAGTCGTCATATACACAGACGGCAGTTCGCTGGGCAATGGAGCACACGGAGCTGTTGCTGGAGTTGGCGTGTACTTTGGTCCTAAGGACAAGCGGTATGGCAACCACTTCCACTCTTGATGCTGCTCCGCGCTAACATGTTCTACAGCAATTTGTCCGAGCCTCTATCCGGTACTCGCCAAACGAACCAACGCGCCGAACTCACCGCCATACAACGTGCACTCGAAATCGCTCCCCGCAATCGTCCTGTCACCATCTACACTGACAGCAACTATTCGATCAAATGCGTGACCGAGTGGTTCGTCAAGTGGCGAGCCAATGGCTGGCTCAATGCGTCCAAGAAGCCGGTCGAGAACAAAGATTTGATCGAGAAGATCCTTACACTTATCGAGCAACGAAAGAACATGTCCCAGGAGATCAGCAGCATCAACAAGGTCGAGTTTGTGTGGGTCAAGGGGCATGCGACTAACGAGGGCAACATTGCCGCCGACGAGCTCGCTGTCGCTGGCGCGCGTGAGGCTAGGGAACTGATCGCCAACGCTGACTTTGAAGAGCCGTAGACCCCTCTTCGTGTATTGGGTTTGACTGCTTTGCAGTGTGGAGTTTGATCGGCATGGACGAGGGGAAGGAAGAAGCTCACGACATTATGACTTGGTTTCGTAGATGGGAATCCACAAAGGCAGTCTGTTTGGCAATGACCATACGAGGAAGGCTACGTTAGACATTTTTCCCACTGCGACACAAACGTGCAACAGCGAAGTGCAGAGCTTACATGATCTGGTCAAGAGCACCGAGAAGCCTGTCCTCGGTGTCCTCGAGTCCTCGACATACTCTAGAGCGGATGTTGTAGCTCCGAGAGGAAGTGGGGGCGCACAAGTCACAAAGTGGACTTGACACATGCTCTTCTGGTCGGTGCTCAGCTCTCGCAATGACGTTTCGGCCGTCTCGTTTCGCACCCTTGTTTTGTTCACCGAAACGAGTCGCGATTGCTAAACATCGAACCACGCCCATGTTGACCGGGAGTCTGAGAGGAAGCCTTAGTTCCGTTGGCGTGACTCGCCAGTCCCTCGATATGCTAGGACTTCTCGCACTCTGTCGGGCCATGGCCACCGCCCAAGGAGTCGTGCTTGCTAACAACTGACGCATCAACCTACGCAACCACCTGACACGATCGAGTCAATCACCATTTCGTTGCATTTAGGGTTTGAGAGCGCGATGCTATCACCGTATGTAAGTCCGTACGAGGTATATATATCCCTGCATCACCATGCACTGGATAGAGCCTCCTCTACTTTTCCCAGATTTTGCATACTGTCCGCCACCCCGTTTCCATCCATCTATTCGCCGAAATGTCCTCCACTCTTGTCGTTCACCACCTGCGTGTCAGTCAGTCCGAGTCTATCGTCTGGCTTTGCGAGGAGCTTGGTCTCGATTACAAGCTGGTATGCCACGACCGCGATCAGCAGACACTCTTAGCCCCCGATGCATACAAAGAGCTCAGTCCGCTTAGGACTGCCCCCGTGATAGAGGATGTCGATACTTATACACCAAACAACGATCACATCCGCTTGGCAGAATCTCAGGCTTGTATCGAATGGATTTGCAGAAAACACGGTCAAGGACGGTTGCTGAACAAGCCTTGGGACCCTAACTGGAAGGAATGGCTCTTTTGGTAAGGAATACCTCCTGATTATGTTTACCAGATGAACTCGTCCTAACCTCACTTGCAGGTGGCACTTTACACATGGCTCTTTCCAACCCGCCTGTCAGATGAAAATGATTGCTGCAGCGCTTCCGAAGGACAACCCTGGCCATAAAATAATCGACTCCAGAATCGATCACTATCTCGACTTGATTGAGCAGCGCCTGAGCAAGTCAAGGTTCCTCGTTGGCGATGAGCTCACAGCCGCCGATATCCAGATGATCTTCCCGCTCACCACACAAAGATCATTCATACCGTTCGACCTGAGCCCATACCCCAACACCCTGAGATATCTAAAAGAGATTGGAGAGAGACCTGCATACCAAAAAGCCTTTGAGAAGGCCGAGACAACGCTGAAACCGATGCTTGATGCAAACCCCAAGTCTCTCTATAGCATCGCTTAGGAAGGCTGATGCTATGCTTGAACAACATTGACTTCTCTCTACTCTTAACATGATGGTCGTCTGTGCCAATTTTCATTCGGCGTTTAGGTGGGACTTATAGACATATACTAGATTAGCCAAGACTGGCCCTATAGATTCAGATTCCTTTTCTATCCCAAGCTGATGCTCACCACTCGTTTCTGCAATATTCTTCTAGGGATAACTTGCCGACTTGTCACCGAACCATGAGTCCTCAGAAGATGTGATCTGAGCCAATTCATGATGTACCCGACAGCCACATCCATGGACTAGTCTTGCGCGAGTCGTGAAATGTACATATCTAGATGTTCGTGGTTCCCAAAACGTCAGTTGTCTTAGGGCAGGGCTTCGAATCGCGAGTTGCGACTCAGGTTGGGCCACGGACTTCCTTCGCCGTTGTTACTGTATAAAACGCCCAATAGAAGGTCTTGTACCTTGCAATATTTACGGCTACAGGATCACGGCATGCACTCTCACAATATGCCTAGTATGTTTTCGTTCGAAGAAGCATGGAAGCATACAGTAGAAGAGGTTTGTCGATCGCGTCTCAAACCTTGTTCTTGAAGCTCACCCTAAGCCCTGCAACTTGTTTCGGCAGTCTCGCCCGCAACACCTCTCGCATCGCGCCCAGCCTCACTCCTTCATCTTCCAAGCGCAACCAAGAGTAGGTATTGATGATCCCGACTGAAGAAATGCTACGGGGCTCGCAGTCATCACGCCCTGCGTGCATTGAATCGTCTTTGTTGAGGTGGTAGCGGCTTTCTTGCCTCTGAGTCGTGAACCGACGAGTTCCTCTGGTCAACGTCTAGCCAAGTGCCGACTGTTGTCTTTTCAGTTATGCCGTTACGATGTCTGAGCCCTCATCCGATATCTTGTACCACTCGTCAGAAGTTGAGAGGGTGTTCATATAAGTATGTAAGTTGAGAAGTCTCCTCCGGGGCTCATCTTTGCTCTACATCTCTGTCCACATACTCTCCTTTTATAGCCTGCGGGCTCTACGTTCTTTTCCACATCTTCATAATCACACACTCATTGTACAGCTCACTACCATGGGTTTCTGCTTGATCTTCTGTGGCACAAGCGCAGCCTCCACCACCACATCACTCTCTGCAACTTCAACATCGTCAATCATTTCTTCTCCAACTAGCTCGATCATTCTTTCATCATCGTCATCTGTGGCGGCCACATCTACTGCTTCAATAGCACCAGTCTCTACGCTCAAGTCTTCGAAGGCCGGCGTTTACTCAAACTGCTATTACAACGTCGATGGGGTGGGAGAATTCAACACCAGATGGACAGCAGACTGGACGACAGGTGTTACACAAGACCTGACTGGCATTGTGTCCTCCGCTTACACAGTTGGAGTTACTAGCACCTCCACTAGTACCACAACGAGCGGCAAATTCAAGAGAGGTCTTGGTAACCTTTTCTCCCTGTTCTCCAGCTCTTTATCTTTCAGGATTGTGCCGTCCTCGGTGACAACGAGCGCAAGCAATCTTGTAGGATCTGCTGTAGGTGCAGCAAAATCTATTGCTTCTGGAGCCGGTGCAGCAGTCGCATCAGTACAGGCAGAAGTAAGCTCTAGTACTCAACTCTACACGTCCTACAACGACATCCTCTACGGTAGCGTCCGGGCCGTCGTCTTGTTGAGCAATGCTACTGGCTTCACCTCGTTCAGGAGTGACACGATGGAAATCGACGTTAACTGGCTTGCTTATCACTCTACTTACGATACTTCCGTGGTGTCGGACGCATCTACAGCATGGCACGAATATCGTGTTGACTGGCTGCCCGGAACGACCAGCTACTACATTGATGGCACGCTCATTGACAGAACTGCCAGCGAGGCAACTCCCGGTTTATGGCTGTGGAATGCTTGGTCGGACGGAAACGACGACTCTGTTTTCCAGATCCGAAGCATTGATGCATACTTTAACAGAACATCGGTCGCCGCGGATATCATCAGCGGAAACGCTGTTTGCAAGGCATCTGCATCGGCTGTCGCTGCTGTCACCAACGCTGGTGGCGTTGTAACAGGAGTAGTCACCGGTCTTCTAGGCAATGCTGCCAGCTCGGTCTCAAGTTCCTCGGTTACTCCGACGCCCACCCCTACCACTCTTGCTACCACGACCAAAGCACCTTCGCTTTCAGCTCAAGCCACTGTCTCTTTCACCACAATCAGCTCAGCTTGGACGGGCAAGACAACATCGACAACAACTCAACTCAATGGCTTATCTGCTACTGTTATCGTCCTTACGCCCGGAGTGGTCCAAACAACTGCTCCAGCGACTTCCAGCTCAGGCGGTTACGTCTACATGACCACGACTACCGACTCGGGCACATTCACTGCGGTTCAAACCAAGACCATCCTTCCAACGATCGGCACAGTAGCAACTGTCCAGATTGTCTATCCTACCCCTGTTACTACATGCGGTAACACTGGTATTGCTTATGCTGGCTACACGAATTCCTTCGCCGGCGGCCAAGCTACCTCCGGTTATCCCAAGTTCAACCCCACCGTCTACAAATCCGCCAAACCTTCCCAAACCGGTGTGACAAACTACATTGCTGAAGTCAATGGCGGAAGCAGCAATGTAGCCTACTACGGCCAAACTACCACTACCCAAAATTGGGTCATCGACCACACCTTCTATGTGTTTGCTCGTCAAGATGGATACTACAGCTTCAACATTCCTTACACGGACGATATCCAGATGGTATGGTACGGTGACAAAGCAGTATCTGGATGGTCCAGAGACAATGCCGACATTGTTCAATTCTGGAGTAGCCAGATCGCTGTACAGACTCCTCAGACAGTTGCCATCTACCTTACCACTGGTAGTTACCTGCCCCTCAGAGTCATGTTTGGAAATGGCGGCGGTGCCGGTGAACTGGACTTCAATATCTATGCTCCAGATGGTAGCACGGTCTTGGCCTCCAACAGGGGGATGGGAACGGGAAGCTCGTCAATTGATATTGTCAGGTTCCCTTGTGATGCTACTTTGGGTAGTAGATTCCCTGCGTGGGGTTCCGAGACTTGATGCCCTGTTTTAGTTCCGATGTTCACCGCTGAGTAGACAGTACAAAAATATACTTGTCCAGTTTCACTTCGTTTACAGCACTTAAATCGCCTACTTCCATCCGTGTCTCGCTCAACCAAAAGTGTATATATAAATGTTTTCCGTTTCCGTTCGCCCACTATGTGCCGTCTTCAGCTCTTGCGTATGTCTGTGATGTGTATGTCTTCTGCGACCACTTCATGGCCTTCTGATCTCCGGAGTATATCTTAGGATGCCGCTGTTCTTGGCTTGTCTTCCGGAAAGACCGTACTTAGCTGTGACACTCAAGGTATACCAGTTCTAAAAGGAATTGGACCTTGCGACAAGGCCCGATCCTGGTCGAAGAGCAAGTCAGGCGTTGATCAACAAACTACCTAGCTGCTAACGCACCATTTGTGCAACACCATGATTCCATTAGAATTCCAAACGTCGTACGATACGGTAGGCTACCCAATAATCGACGCTCAGTTTTTCCAGAGAAGGAATAGGATAAAACGGTAGCTTAACTACTACATCTCTACTCGCCTTACTGATACGTGAAATACTTATTATACAGTGCATATATACTACTGACTTCTATAAAGTATTGAATAGGTATCATCAAATTGTGTCCTTTGTTATTACCTACACGAAACAGCTTAACAAATGCTTATACGGCTTGCTGTAGACAGATTCTAGGGTTCAAAGCAAGACGGAATACTGGAAACCTGAGAGTACAGGACAACTATTGGTTGAACTGAGTATAGTCTTCGCGTGACCATTGTCCGAAAGGTTCGAAGTCTTGAGGTTCAGCGACCGGAGATCAGTGTTCAGAATCCCCGATAGATTTGTCGACGAGAAGAGTAGCGGATGCGGGCTCCAATCGAGTCCAATCAATACGATAGACCGATCTAGCCGTCCACGCTCTCGGGTCGAATCAACTTCCACATCGTGACAGAAGGGGGGCAAAGCGACGCGGGAAGATTCCTCCAACCAAGTTATTCTCTTTTTCTCTCATGGACTTGTTGTGATGGCGCCACGGTCGACCGGCTGTGCCAACTGTCGGAAACGTAAGATCAAGTGCGACGAAGGGCGCCCGGGATGCAAAAAGTGCCAAATCCACAACACGCCATGCCCGGGATACCGGGGGATCAAACCTGACGGACTGGAATGGCGCGACGAAACTCAGGCGGTAACGAGACGTGTGGAACAGGGATGGAAGGGCGGTTCCGGCAGCAGCAGTCCTGAAAACAGTAGCGATTCTGACAGTGGTGCGCCCCTTGCTAAAAATGTCGAGGAGCTGAGTCTAGTCGACAGGCCTGTTGCGACCGAATACACAGTCATACCGCAGGCTGTCTTCAGTGCTGCGACCAACCGGTCGCAGATGTTTGATGTCAGCATGAGATTGTACCGACCTACGACACTGAATGACCAGCCACTGCGAGCGCATATCTCGGACTTTTCATGTCTCCAAAAGACCATCAATTCCAAGTCTTCACCAGCATTGCTTGCGGCTGTTGACACGATCAGTTTGTTGCAACTGGGAGTGTCATACCAAGATAAGGCCTTTTTCGAACATGCTAGGCGGAGATATGGACAAGCATTGGCTGCATTGGTGGTTGCACTCAACAGACCAAATGTCCTTGCAAACAATGATGTTTTGGGTGCTATGAAGCTACTAGAATTTTGCGAGGTGAGCTACTTGGATCTGAGCTGATGGGAATCTTACTAACACAGATACGAAGCTGTTCCACCCTGTAGCACAGCAAGGAAGTTGGATCAGCCACGTTAATGGAGTGGAGAACTTTTTGATGCAGCGGGGACCAGTCCCGCTGATAACAGAACTTGACAACATGCTCTTCTTCCATGCCAGACACTCTTCCGTGAGTCTTCTCGACGACAGACATTTGACAACCACTGACAGGTTCAAGATTCTTCAAGGTGTGCTCAAACGCAAGGCCATCCCATTCGCTGAGCCGAAGTGGATGGCAGTCACGAAAGACACGCCTTACACGGATTCATCGCCCCGTCTATTCGACGTTTTGGTACACGTACCAGGTCTCTTCGAGCGCGCTGACAACTTAATCGCGAGCGGCGAGCCTACGTATCTCAATGGTGTAATTGCAGACCTGGTCACCGCCATTGATCAACTTCAAGAATGGGAAGTCGAGTACCACGCCGAATTAAAAGAACCGGCCTTCACCAACGTTGACATAACGACATTCAAAAGGTACACACGACTATGCCACAACAAGACATTCCCACTGGCCATCGATTTCCCCGATTTCCTCACCGGGTACCTACAGTCGATATACTGGCTATATCTCTTCACTATCGAGCGCACACTTCAGGATATCTTGATGAAGTATCCTGGTAGCAAGTGCACCTACTCGCTCGACGAATTGAACAGGCGAATCTTACAGATCGCTATCTATATGTGTCAGATGATGCCATACTTCTGCGAGCCCGAAGCCTCGTCGATGGGCCGCTTCGCTACCTTTATGCCTTTAGTGTTTGCACTCAAGTATTTCGAGGCACGTGGAATGAAGGCACAAAAAGACTGGTGCCAGGATGTCACCGATGCCATGTTTAATGATGGCATCAATCCGCCTTGGAAGTTGGATATAGCCAAGGGGCTAAAGCCAGGCGAGAAGAAACAAATTGCCTAGATACAGTAAAGCGGAGAGCGCGATTGTTTGCCTTCATCTCTCGGACTATGGTCGGGATTGAGGTCGTTTTCTATAGATTGGTCCAGTGGGAGATCTTCCAGGAATCATATTCTCTAGGCATAATACAACAGGCGTAATACCAACTTTTCCCACACAGCAGTATCCGTGCCATGTTCGCCAAGCTTCCGCCTGGCTGGTGTGATCAACGAGTATGTCAAGTAATATTGGCACAAGACAGAAAAAAGCAGAGGCCAAGTGTGTAGTCAGAAAACCATGCATAAAATTCATTACTGTTTCCATCAACAAGTATCAAACATTAAACACCTCCATAAACAGCTGGACAGAAACCTCCCCTCCCTCGGTCTGTAACGCGTACAGCTATAGACATGCACAGTATTGTTGAGAAATAGGATAGTATCCATTGAGAGAGGACATCATGTACGGTCTCTTTGGATGCGACTCTAACTCGGAGAACATTATGCCTATTTATAGCGAAGATGGCGCTTCACACGTTCGTATAGAAAGAGTAAGAGATAGAAACTTCAGCACAAGTGGAGACTTGGCCTGGGAAGTTCTCCACTTCCGATGACCATAGCGGCTCCGGACCCCTCTACCATGTAGAAGGACCAAAGGTAGAACCCTCGGGTACGATTTTCGACACAGCTGTACCTAGATAATCCATGGTGTTGTAGATAGCGTCATTGCCCCACCACTTCGGAGCATCAGTGTTGGTCAAGCTGATTGTCAACACAAGCAAGATGGTCGAAATAGCAAGACCAGAGTCCAAGGCAGCCGAAGTGATGTAGTTGAATCGCATCCACCATCCCCTGTATCGGTTCCTGATCCACTTGTTGAAAATAAAGCCAACAACACCCCACGATAGGTAGTTTAATGGTGTGGCGGGAGGAATCTGTCCAGTTCCACCGAAGATGAGGGGAGCGGAGAGGAATCGGATGGGGGACTTTGGCCACTGCTTGGCTGCGAAGTAGATGAGGACCGGAGCAGCGGCACCAGCCAGCCAGAAGAATTGCAGATTTTTGTAGGTGGCATCGCCACTGAACATGCGTGCCGGACCGATTCTGAAAGAAATAGTACAGTTAGCATGTGTAGATGAAGGCGATAGAGGTGGAGACGTCGGTCGAAAAGCCATATGATGGTTTTTGACCTGTACCATCTTCCACCCTCGCTTTACTTACACTCCCCAAATCACACTAGCATTGTAGAACACTCTTCCGCCAGGACATGTAAAATGATTAGGTTGGCGGAGCTCGCAAAGGCCTTCGATGCCGCCGCCGAAGGCCCATTCGAAGACTGCAAGTTGAACGATCTGTGTAGAGTAAGGGCAAAATTAGCATGTTTTTCTCCACCATGAATGATAAACTACCACGAGATCATGAAAGACACCATCTAGTGCCTGACAACTCGTAGTATGTGTACCCGGATCACTTACGCAGGACCATATGGTTGCAACCAGCTGACCAAGGAACATGGTCTTGGGTGGGACCTTGAGGTAGTGACCTGAGTGACACCAGTCAGCATCAAAGGAACAACTGAACACCTCTAAACTCTGATCAACTTACCAAGCTTCATGTCTTGAGTGAAAGCAAGACCTTGCGTCATGGTAATGTAGCCGTAAGTCTTGAACAACATCATGGCGTTAGGCTTGCCGGGCTGCATGTAACCAATCAGGAACTCGGTAAAGACATTGAGACCGAGCTGTACGTTAGTAATTGCTTGGATAAACCCAATAGGCAAGAACCAACTATTTCATAACTTGTCAGCACGATCATCCCAAACACACCCGGTGGCGAAGACGAAGTTCTGACTTACACGAAACTGATGATGAAAGCAAGAATCAAAGCCCACCAACTCATCTCGGTAGGATAAGCGTAGATCGTGGCGAAGGAAAGTCCAATACAAATCACGAGTAAGGTCATATACCACCAAGCAGGTACTTTGGGGTACTTGTCCATCATCTCTTGATGGACGTCTCTCATGTCGTCACGCGAGCGCCTCCATCTGTCGAGAATGAACTTTCCATGGAAGAGAATGGTGTGGACAACCACGGCAGAAATGGCAGCGAAGGAGAGACCATAGCAGAGTGCAAAAGTAGTCGACAGGAAGAGAGGCGAGTACTCTTTGTATTTCGCAAGGTCCAAAGTGATTTCTGGGGTAAGAATTCTTGAGACATTGTACACATTGGCAGTGTTGTCGTAAGAGCTAGAGTCACTAAACGGCAGATAGTCGGCGTACCAGGTTCCACTGAAATGGACTGCCGACGCGGTGATCCAATAGAAGAGGACAAGACCGATCAGGGTGTTTCCAATAGCGTGCCACGGAGGGATCAAAGGACTGAAAACATATCCAGTGATTTGAGTCCAATCAAAGGTGAGGGGCAGAAGAGCCATACCACTAAAGCCTCCGAAGACTTTGTTGACAGTGATGTTGTTGGGCGCAATCCAGGTAGGGAACGCAAAGACACTCAAGAACTGAGCGATGTAACCAGGGAACCAGTAGTAGACAAACGAGCCTAGGAATACGTAGAAGAACCAGCGATATCTGGAGATACGCCAGCCGTTTGTTTTGGCAGGATCTGTCTTCGAGTTGTCGTGAAGAGTGTACATGAAGGCGCAATTGACTAGATCCTGAGGCCAGATCATAGGAGCTGGCTCTACCAGCCAGCGAGAGAAAAGACCAGCAAGACCAAAACCAACGCATTGGGTACTCAGGGCAACAAGTACACCAAAGCCCCATCCCCAGTTGAACTTGTAGAAACCGCGCTGGGCCTGGAGGATATCGGTGAAGTATCCCACACCAGTTCCGAACGAGGCATTAGCCATAATCACGATCATAGCGTGTTCCTTGAAGTTGAATGGACCAGGTTTCAGATTCCATTTGACACCGAAGGTTGTGTGTTGACGGTTCGGCATGATCTTGTCCCAGCCAAGGCCCACAGGGTAGACGATGAGTTGCGCAACATAGGAGGTTATCGTGATTGAAGGCGAACGCAGAGAGAAGAGCATGTTCAGACCAGAGCCGATCGTAGTCATTAGAAGTGAGATGACCCACATTCGGATAGTGTTGCATGGCCTTGAATACAGTCAGCTGGAGAGATAATGACGATATGATGGCTGCATAATCTCACAAATCCACATCGTAGTTCCTGACGGCTGCCCTGACTTCAGGATAAGGGCTGTTGTCTAACAGATGATTTACAAGCTGGTTCTCTCCATCCTTGTCGTGATGCTCGACAGCTTCGTCAACGGCCTGAAGATCATCACTTTCAAGATTGGGGTCCCAAAGCGCGTCTGCATTATGTTTGAAGACTTGCAGAATCAATCAGTATCGAGCTATCATCAGCGACCGGGAGAAACTGACCTTTCAAACGTCTGGCAGCCTCAGCTTCGGAAAGTTCGTGTGCTGATGAGGCACCTATCTCCTTCTCGTTCTTCTCGCCCTGTGGGCTGGAAGTACCAGAGCTCTGGATTTCATCGACCGCGATACCTTCACTGACCTCAGGCGAGCCAAGCCCTAACTTCTTTAGAAAGCCAGGCATGTCGACGGGAATGATGAGAAAGAAGCAGTCGGTCAGAGAACTATGACCATACAATGCCAGATGGAGCACATACTTATACACGCCTGGCAAGGTATTGACGTGCCCACCCCCTAGTAGATAGCTAGAAATGAGACAACCTCAAATGGAAGGTCAATTAATTGACCCTTCAGAGCAAGAGTGGATTATCATTGGCCCTCTCAACTCTACTGATAAGGCAAAGAATACGAGAAGAAGCATCGAGAGCCGCGGTGGAGTGATTGTGGAGGCGAAGAATAGCTTGACGTGTATGCATCATGTCGCTTGTACCAGATCCTACACGCGATGGCATGTAAAGACCTGCCGAAGAACCGATGTACTATAGCATTCATGAGTGGGGGCCAACGATGGGCGATGATAGCGTATCTGGTTGTGATTCGTCACGAACGCTCAAATCCATTGATTGGCACCAAAGATCTGCAAGAAGATGACCGACAAGAACATGACAACTGGTTAGCAGTCGGATATCTACTATCGTTAACGAGACCCACACAGATGTATCTATCGACACACGAGTGCTGTAGATATACCGGGTCTGGAACAACACTCGCAGTTTTCGATACCTCGCTCTGAGGCGCCCCAGAGCTTCTGCAATTGTATCAAGGCATGAATTCTCGATCGTTACGTGGGGGGCATCTTGACTATCGGTGCATCAGGTACGTATTCCAGCGACAACAGCGAGCAGGCTTATCACGCCCGGTGGTGTTGGCTCCTTCAGAATAGACGAGACAGCCCTCGGATGAACATCAGTACTCCAGCACCGTAACATTCCCGGAAGGCATGGGTGCCAAGTCATGATAAGAACCGCCGACTCAATTTGCGACCAATGATAGATGATGCATGTATCCGCCAAGAGATAGAAGCGACGACAAGAGATGTCTGTCGACTCTTCTTTGTCAGTGGCGCACAGCTTGTTGGTGGACAGGAGAGGCCAAGGATAATCATGCTTCTTGACATAGCTTGGCCCATAAATCGGGTCTGGTATAATGTATGGCCTGAAGACACTTGCGTAGACTGACCAAACCCACGTCCTGAGGGCCGAGGCACTGTACAGTGTACACAATAGTGTCTGCGCGCCAGAGTAGATAGGGCGGATTGAACAAGGTCCAAGCGTGTCTGTCCTCTGCCGAGATTGCCGTCGAAAGATTGTGTGCGAGGGTCTGCGACTTCTCATGCAAGTTCGAGCGGCCAGACTCGAAATCCTGCTGTTATGGGACGTCATCTGGGTAAAATATATACCCGGGCTCAATTTCGCGATAGGAGCGCCAGATCCAGCGAAGTCGTGCTTCCAGAGGCGTTTTTCCCAGAGTCCGCCATGCCTCCCAGAACTGACGGATCAATATTCTGTTTGGTCGGGTAGGCACTTTGTTTTTCCTGATAATTGTGTCTCGACTGGCTGACTGCTTTGGCCTGGATAAGTGACCATCCATCGAGGATCTCATCAATCCCCAGGTATAGTTTGACTGATCACTTTGAGCTCGCATGAATTGCCTCGAGACTGTACCTCCACTTGACGCGCTAGACACTGATTTCTTCTTCGCACACTTCGGTTTGCAACGTGAACCAACGCGAAAAGAACATTAGAATTGCAAGAGCAAGTGCATGATATAGAGACGCAAAGCTTGGCGTCTGCCTATTGTCAGGCACTTACGTCGAACGACGACATCGCTAGTAAAACTGAGCTGACACCACACTTCGTCATGCTGCAACAACTCTGGTAGCCGCAAGTCCGGTGTGAGCAGAACAGCTACCGCAACAGCAGTATACAGGCTCAACCTTGAGTAAGTGAGTCTATCAACAGATCTTGCAAGCTCTATGTACCGAGTCCCTTTCCGCATGGCTTCAACAACTTTAGCTTTCGGGATGAACCAAACGTGATCCGGAGCCGCATAGTGGCAGACGAACCACGTCTTGCGATGCTCAATACCTCAAAAATTTCTTGTGCACGAAATCTCAGAGAGCATACTCGTGATCGTTGGGTGAACGACTCCCTAGGTCTTCACAAAGGTATTGCTCGGCTATGCCGGAACACAGCAGTACACGATTGCGACACCTCTCATGTGCTATTGAACTTTCGATTTGATTGATATTGGACTTTCGACTTGATTGATATTGGACTTTCGACTTAGCATCCAAAGCCCATTCCATTTGCTTCATATTAGGGCTTGTGGTTTCACCCGCCACTTTGTTCTATCTGCGACGAACGGCTGGGGGAGATGTTGATGACCTTCGACGGATCGCAATTTGAGCGAGAAATGAAGATCGGAAGTAACAAGGCAGAAACCTAGGGACCATTGCGAATCGATTAATATTACCAGCTCGGATCCTCTTGGGCATATCAAGCTCGGGGTTGAGATCAGTCCATGGATGAGTGTCGACACAAAAGATTTATATCAGCCTCGTATCACCTTTTGTGATACACGGAGAAGCCACGCAGGTGAGGCACACTTTCATCTCGAGCCTTCTGACATATTATCGTTTTGCACGAGGTCGCAGATATGTCCGTGAGTAAGGAATGTCTCTAATATGCATGGACTTCTGTATAACGGAGTTCTCGAGCAGATGTGCCTCATACAGCGGTGGTGAATCGATAATGTCTCCACATTTTTGTACACAAGCAGTCCATCCGTCAAACGATACTGAAACGATCACGATCAGGCCGACACTCCATTTGAGCCACGCCCGCCACCGTCGGGCAAGGCGGGTACTGTGGGTGAGGCAACCAAGATGGTCAAGATTGCCGCAAGCGATATGTAGGAAATATGCATGCGCAACAAGCGCCAGGCGCCGCCAAGGTACAGTACAGGGTGAGCAGACTCGACAAGCAGATATCGTTTATTGTGCTTTGGTTGACGGTCCCGAAGAAGAGGAGACGCGCGGAAATCGCAATATAAGTTCATGAATTCACTGCACACGTTATCATGGGTGGAGGATGGATGTTGAGGCAAATGCAGTCGTGTGTCTATCACCTGCTGTATGAAGCTACTTGGCGCGAGTGAGCAGGATGCGCTACTCGAGGACGTCGAGACAGTAGTCGCTCTTAGATGAACGATTTTGCAAGGTATTTGTGGGGACCATTGGGACTTCTGACAGCGCACCTCGGCAAGAGGCACACCCACGACATCTGCACGTGTTGTTGAGTGTGATTCAACCACGAGGAGCGTGTAGACGCAATCGTGCCCTAGAGTTACGACTTGACACGCATATTGCATCGTAAATACAGGCCCACTTGTAAGTTGCTCTGTAGGAAACGCAGAGAAGAAGCGCGTGTCTACCCATGAGACGCGCGGCGATGCGGGCACGTATTGGATAGTCAATGAAGGACTCCCGGCGATGCAAACCAGTTTGGGGGCGTCGATGTAGAGCGAAGAACGTTTGAAGAACGTTCGGGAGGTTGGGGGTTTGAATCACTTCTTGAGACAGATCATGGTAACCGGGAGAACAAAACTTGGACATCTTAGACATGGCTTGCGGCCCGACTCTGACGAGATGCCTATTCGTATACAGCTTGCAAAGCAATTACAAAACACATCATCGATCTTGTGTAGGCCACGAGAGAGCGAAGAACTATGTGCCATAGCTGTAATAAACGATGTATGGGTTTGCGACGTTTCGACACAAGCGTTTAAGAAACAAGGGCACCCGACTGCCTGAATTGTGTCGTTGTTACCGTGAGATGATAGTACCCAGTTTTCAAACTGCATGTCGAACGAACTGCCCTCGAGAGCTACCTACAGCGACGTCTGGCGAGAATGTACGGGCTGGCCATGGCAGGTATACACTGCGTTCAACGTCGAGTCCACGAGAGCCAGATGGCACACCAAGGAGGAAAAGGAGAGTCAACAGAACAGAGTTAGCTCAGATCCAGACTTGCGGCGCGCATAAGGGTGGGATCTCCCGCTAGCCGGATTGTTTCACTTCACCTTGCAGGGGGGGCGTGCGGCTGCAGCAGCGCATGTTGCAAGATTGCCATTGGCCGCGACGCGCTTTACGAGGTGTTGCGTGGTCGTGAGACGGCGAGACCTTGTTGGCAGGCCTCCATGTTGGCGCACTTGTCGACGGAGGCCGCGGTGGAAGAGCAGAAGGCTCGCTCGCAGCGTGCAGAGCACAGCGGAGCAGAAGGTGGCTGGCAGGCCGCGGACAAGAGTGAAACGGCGCCAAGGGCTCAAGGCATTGGGGCTCGTCATGCTCTTCTGGGACGGATAGGGTGTGCTCGGTGGTTCACAGGGGAGCTCGCACGGGCACATGTCCCTATGCGGATAGGTATGGGGAGAGCTAATTCTGTTTTGTCACAGGTTAAAGCAGTGGTTGTTCCATGTAACGTACAGCCGTTTCGCTTGCCTTTGTCGCAGTAGATTTAGCAGACGTCGTCCGCCGTGCCCCTCGCGCGTGGCTGTCCACCCTTTTGAATCGACTCTGACCCAGACTGACCGATTTTTCCCGGCGTCTTTTTGTCTCTTGCCGCAACTGCAACTGCCACTGCCACTTCTCGCCCGACTCGCCCTTCCCACCCATTGTGCCAACCCTCGTATCCTAGCCGCCTGTCCGATAACAGCCTTTGCAAAGGAAAGGCTGACTGCCGATCACCGCATCTCTTCCGTCGATAGTCAATAGTGTGTGCCTTCGAGTCCACTGTCGTGATCCTCTTCTGACCCTGCAGCTGCCCGTCAATTGACACCTCCTCCATTATCGTCGTCGTCGCTGCCGCTGCCGCCGCCGCTCCTTCTCCCCGGCGCCATGACGACCATTATTGCTGCTCCTGCTGCACACGCCGTCCCCCGAGACCAAGGTCTTTCCAGCCTTGCCCATCTCGCTGCTTCTGCTCCCCCAATGGCCACCAGAACCACTCCTCCAGGCACCAACGCGCCTGTCTCGACCGAAAACTCTCCCAGGTCTGCCCCGCGACACAGTGCTGAAGACAACATCTCCCCCAAAAGGTATTTAATCCGCTTGTTCCTGACTCTGACGTTTCTGTGCTCACCATGTCCCACAGTGCCCGCGCCGCCGGACTGCGATCCGTCACAAAGATCAAGAAGGAACCTCCAGCATCGCCAAACCCGTCGGCAAAGCCTAGACCTAGACGACTTGACCTGTCTGTCCACGGAGCCACTGGTCGTGGTCCTCAGACCGCCCGCCCAGCTCCTCTGACAGCGAGAGACTCGACGGGACTTGCTATCCATGACCTCGGCGTTGCATGTCTATCACCAGGCTTCCAGACACAAGACCCAACTATGCGCTCCCAGCTCCAGCGTAGTCTGGACGTGAGAGAGCAGCAGCGCCAGATTATCGAGGCTCGCCAGAAAGGCGTGAAGCCTCCACTCGATGCTCCAGGCACTGCGCCCGGCGCTGAATCCGCACAGTTCGGCATGCCCCAAAGGACACCCTCAACATCGCGTAGAAAGGGCCCTCCTCCTGGCTTGTCAATCACGGCCCCATCGGCTGCTACCTTTTCGAACGAACGCGTTGTTCAGTCTGCCCCGCTGCATCATTCTTTCACAGGACTGCGCCCACATGCTCACCAGCCCAGCGGTCTCAGCCAAACCAGCCATATTCATCATGTGCCTGCCACACAAACAGCGAACCGTCTTCCTCCAATCTCGGACGTCTTTGCTCACGACAGTCTTCAAGCCCCTCCGTCCGCCCGCCCACCGACTGCCATGTTCGCAACAGGCCACTCGCCCAGTATTGGTCCTCCCCCGCTTCAGAGCCCCGGACTCATGCAACAGCAACAACAGCAGCACCAACACAGCCAAGGACCGCTCACGGGACGTGGCAGAGAGTTCAAGAGTGCCGAGGAAGCCGTGCAGGAAATGTCCCGTGGCCGTGAAGACCTGCTGCCCAAGATCGTCCACTATGGCGGTGCACAACCGCCCACACCTCCTTCGCCCATGCCCCCGAGTCAGCAAGCTCAACATCCCGGCCACTCTCAGTCATATCCTCACCCTCCCCAGCGCCAATCGCCCCACATTTCAGGAGCCGCACGCGTGGACGCCCTTAGGTCGGAACATAGCCAGTCGCAAATAGCTGGTAGGAGACGCCCGCGCGACGAATATGAGCGTGAACATGGCAGTCCTCTGGGCCAGCAGGAAGCCAAGCGGCCCACATATCACCCCGATCCCAGCGCCGACTGGCGTTCGGGCATGAGCAACCAAGAAAAGAGGGACGAGTTCTTGCGCCTATGCTCGCGCGCATGGGACTTGTTCCATTCGTGATCTCGTGATCCACGATTGTGAACAGAGACGACGTGGCCGAGGATATTTCGACATTTCTATCTGCATATCACCAACATTTGTGCGCGCTATCTATATGATCATCTTTGACGGCTGGATCATTCATTTTTCACATGCCTGGGAGTTATATTGGAAGAGGAGTTGACGACGAAAAAGATGGGGGTAAACACGTCTTTTCTATCCAGGGTGGTCGCAATTCTTCTGTTTTTCCGTCTCGCCTGCTTTTTGCGAGGGTCTGTTTCTCACGACGACCTTGATTTGATGTATTTGCCTGTTCTCTCACTATATCCCTTTCTCTTCTTTTGCATTTCAATTTGGGGAATGATTTTGTTGTTTTTCTTCTTCTTCTTCTTCTTCTTCTTCTTCTATC
>Ga0058697_10000227_pt1 | contig 27297 bp, 26 predicted proteins | sample AgamicAsMae_FD_66619 | JGI IMG/M metagenome (GOLD analysis project Ga0058697, IMG submission 66619) | Agave microbial communities from Guanajuato, Mexico - As.Ma.e | ecosystem: Host-associated > Plants > Phyllosphere > Phylloplane/Leaf | place: Guanajuato, Mexico | collected 2012-06-04
CGTACGTAGCATCAATGTCTCCCAGCCTCGGCCCCTTATAGAGTACCAAAGTGAGAAAAAAACTCAGTGCTTGACTCTATACTTTTTTATCATCATTGTAAAGAAAGCGATTTTGTTCTGTGTATGCCATGTTTCCTTTGCTCGTTCCTCCATGCTTTGGCTATGTAGTGTTGTTGACCTACCGCTGTTGCTGTGTCTGTCAAACTGGATGTTTGAACTGTAGCTTTGAAGCAATGATAAACTGTGAGTAAGTCAGCTTCTGCATCGTCACTCAAGAGATTCATGGAATGTCGAGAAGATAGTGGGAGGTCAGGGTAAAAGGGTGTAATCGTCGGGTCGCCAGAGTAATAATCATAACAACCCTCAGGGATTTTGATTTTCGTTTTTTGTGTAAAAACATCATGTTAAGAAGGGGAAGGGAGAGGGAAGCAAACCACGTACCTAGTTCGAGGTTGGACCTGACAAGTTCTACTTCAGGTCTCTGACCTTTGCGACTTCAGGTCCATCCACAGCCACCATTGTGACATTGTGCTCGTTGAGCTCTTCGACAAGCTTTTTGTCAGCTTCATCGCCTTGCTCGACGCCTTTTGTACCCTCACGGATGACAAAGGTCTCAAAGCCTTCTTTCGCAGCATCAACAGCAGTAGCCTTGACGCAAAAGTCTGCAGCCAAACCCACACAAAACACATGCGTGATTTGCTTCTCCCTCAACGTATCTGCCAACCCAGTCTCGACAATCTTTGGATTGAGGAAGGGCGTGCAGAATGCCGAGTACATCTCCAATCTCTTGTCTTGACCTTTCTCGACGACGTGGTCGATGTGACTGGCATCGAGTTCAGGGATGAGTTCACTGCCTGGCGAGCCAGCGATGCAGTGGACGGGCCAGAGTCGCGTGGTTTGTGTCTCGTCAGGGTTGTGAGGATTGGAGATTGTGATGGAGGATTCAAAGGGTTTGTTGTTCGGCGGAGGATGGTTGGATGCGAAGGAGATGTGGTCCTCCGGGTGCATGTCCTTGGTCGCTACTCGAAGGGCCCATGGCAATTGTAGAAGCTTGTTGATGACAGGCGCAATAGAGCGGCCGTCAGTCACCGCCAAACTGCCATTCTGCACACAAGGTTAGAGATTTCATGGTCATGTTGCATTGGAAGCTCAAAGGATGAGTTTGGCGCAGAGAAGTTTTTGTGTGTGCCTGGGAAACGCCGCGCGGGTCTGAGCGCGCTTGGATGGTGGGGACGGAACTCACTGGTGGGCAGAAGTCTTCTTGCAGGTCGACGACGATGAGGGCCGCTTTGAAGGCTTTGTCTGAGGTCATGGTGATGTGATTGGTGAATGTGGATGATCTGGTAGTGCTATGCAGGGACAGAGCTTCCTTTTAGAGAAGCGGTGCGTGTACTTTCACACGTTTCCAGCAATCACGTTACATAGGTAGTGACGATATTGATCTGTGACGCTGAAGCTTGGTGTTCAGCAAACCTGGCTTATTACCCCTCCAACTTCGCGCGACCTTGAAATACTGCCAACCTCGAAGCAACAAATCACCGCCAAACTTTGCATCTTCACTCGCGACGTCTTTGCAGAGCTCACATCTTTGGTGTCTCCGGTTTGCCTTCATGATCTCTCGAGTTTCTTTTATCGATAACAGCCTCTCGTGGCGCACGTAAGCAAAGCATGACGAGCCTCATCTAGCTCGCGACTTGCAACCCTACAATCAGGCCGCTTCCTTGGTCGCTGATTTTTCATAACTTGAGACTGCGCTTCGCCGTTCTTGAAGCCTGCGGCTGTGAAGATGTCTCTGGCAGCGGGACCAAAGATAGCCACCACAGCACAAGCATATAAGAACGATCTGGAGATGTCTGAAATAAGACTCGCGCGATGAGATTGCGCCTTCCGCAAGGATATCCTGACTTGGTGCCTCGGGTGATGTCCGAACGAATGAACCTGTGGTCGATGTCATGAGAGCAGGAACGGTCTTCGAGACAAGCGTCATGGGACTGTGAGTAGCCACTGTCGCTAACACGTGTTGTGTCGAAGTCTCTCCAGGAACAGCCGTGTATGGTATACCGACAGTTTCTACCTGCGACGGCGAAGGCATGGCAGTATTTACGACGAGAGCATATGCTGTGTGCGATCCAGACAAGGTAGAGTATGTTGTGGTGTATGTTGACGTTTGTTTTGAGATGTCGTTGACAGTCCAGACATATTCATAGGCTACTGGGACAAGCACATATGACTGAGAAAATGCCATTCTGCTTTTTAAGATACGGGCGAGAGATTCCTCAAGTGTGGCAGCAGTAGATGTTTGATTGAAGATGGCAGGGCGTCAAAGATGGCTGGAAATGGAGTGCTGATGCAGAATGCAGAAGGTAAATCAAGATGCAACGCAAAACACCACTCCGAGAGGACGAAACCCGATTAATATCTCTGCCGTTGCTTTGTCGTGTTTTCGACATTCCGGGTGCCCAATCTAGGCAGGAAGCAACCCGACAATTTGGTTCGAAACAGGTGGCGAGTCAGTTCAATTTGGCGCGCGCTTGCATATATTAACCATCGTTCTTTCCAAGCAAGGAATTCTGGATTTAGCCATATCACACCAACAACACATGCATACTACATACATAATATGCCGATCGCTCGGCATGGATATGTCCACGTCGCATACTTCTGGAGGCTTGGTTGTGTCAGACAGAAAGCTGCGCCTGCATCGCATGGTCTTGGATGCATAATCATATGGGAAAAAAGCCGCGACATGCAAAATGTATCGCTTCTCGAATTGCTATACCACTGTCACTGGGCGCTTAACCCACCACAAGATTGGCCATTTTCCATGACATATTCCAGAACTCATGCAAGGCCAGTATGAGATTGATGATTGGGAGAGGATCAAGGTTCGTACAAGAAGCACTACATGTTTCTGATGCCAGTCTCTGTCATGGTCAGCGTATCGTTTTCCTTCGAAACTCTCCTTCCTCAGGCCGTTCAGCCATGTTCACTCCTGCGTGGACTGCTTCTGAGGCTCAATTCACCCTGTTACCATCCCCTTCACTGTCACTACCGGCTATCGCACACACTACTTTAGTCCACGCAGTACGGCGAGATGGTTCCTCAGAAGTCTTGACAAACGATCAGACCTGTGGCTACACGAGTGGTGCATGGTCTTCTGCTGTGACCTGCGGACCACAGGCATCTTGCACATACTATGCGGTCCCGAATGCTCCGAACTTCGGCTGCTGCACCGATGGTCAGGGCTGTGATTATGTTTCGACATGTCTGGACTATGGAGCGAAAGGGAATATCAATACTTATGCTGGTGTTGGGCTCGGCAACCAGAAATTCATGTGGTGAGTATCATATCCAACGCAATGCTCAACATGTGTCGTGTCTAATGCTGTGTTGCTGTTCAGTGGCTCATTGATTCCGTACTGCTCGACACTCGTTCTTTATGGACAGACTTACGGCCCTGGATCTACTCAGTCTTACTATTACTACAGCTGTCAAGCAACGACTGCTCCACCCGTTATTGCGTTCCAGACAACTTTCGACGAAAGAGCTGCTGCTGGCAGTTCGACAGCTGCCTCAACATCGCCCACTACATCAAGTTATTCATCGAGTCCTACCACTTCTACTGCATCATCGAGCAGCTCAAGTTTATCGAGCGCTATCAACAGCGTTCCAAACACATCTGCAAACTCTTCGCAAGCGAGTCAGACAGCATCATCAGACGCAACGAATCTGAGCAAGTCAGATGGCACTTCATCCTCATTGAATCTTCCATCCTCGTCCATCGCAATGCCATCAGCAACCTCGACCCATCAAACATCATCCACCGGCCTCTCTCAAACTTCCCAAATCGGTATCGCAGTCGGCGCAAGCATTGGCGTGTGTATACTCCTCGCTTCCCTTGCCTTCTGGTTCTACCGCAATCGCAAAGCAAAAGCAGACAAGAGATGGCTCAATCACCCACCTCAAAACTTTGATGTCTATCCTCAGCACATGAACAGTACCAAGTCGGCATTTCCGTTTGACAATAGATATAACTCTCAACGGACAAACTTTTCAGGAAAATCAGAGGGAGGGATGCAGACAACATACGAGCTTTCTACCACTGGTGGGACGCATGAGCTTTCTTCTACGGGCAGGATGCATGAGCTGCCTGCTAATCACTGAGGCGAGGGTCTTTTTGTCTGAGAGCAGCTGTTGTATTGGTGTGCCTACGTTGCTCTTGGATACCAGATCTAGTGATTATCATGTGCAATTTCCCTTCTGTATACGTAACGCAATTAGTGCCAGCTGTTCTCTACCGATCCAGTATCGAAGCTTTAGAAGCCATGTACTCTGTAGCGCGATAGTGTAGACAACATCGTACTGTTCATGAAGCTCGACTACTCCTCTGTATAGCCATCGTATAATCGATGGTAAAAGATATCTATCGAACGGATTTACAAGTATTAAATTCCATGAACCATCTGATTACCCACGGCTTTGATCTCTTTAGTCTGATTTTACAGGATGCAGCACCAGAGGGTAAGTACAGCTCCCATTCGTATACTCCCACCACAGCCTTGGCGCATCACCCGCCCAGTAGAAGTAACTCGCACTCAGCCACTTGTGTTCTGGCAGTCCAACATCTGAGCACCACAACAATCCGGCATGCTCGCCACCAGCGAGATTCCAAGCTGGACCTTTGTGTATCATGATGTCCAATTCCTTCCCTTGTTCTTCTGGCGTTTTGGCGTGAGTCTCAAAATTGAAAGCGACCAGGTGAGGAACGTAAACTGCTTTCAATCCGTGTAGAAGTGACCATGTCTCGGGTGTTGACTCGCTGACCACCCAAGCACCGGATTTTTGTTGCTCCTGGGATATCAGGCGAAGGAGGTGACGTGAGGTACGGGTCATGCTGACGATGGCCATTCGACGGGGTAAGTACAATGGTGACTCGAAGCCATGAACTGTACTCTCATATGTCCATTTGGTGTTGACTGGATCTATAAGAGGGGCTAAAGTGATCAGTTCGGCTTCTTCACCAATGCCCCAGACATCATCTCGTTTCTTGGGTGGTTTAGGACCTTGAGGATCAAGGTAGAATTTGGCGTATGGATGAGGACCCCAGATTCCACTGTCTCCAATTTCTTCATCTACACGTGCAGAGAAGGAAGCATAGTCTTTCCACAATGCTGAAATGAACCATTGGCCATTTCTTTCCCACAGATTTCTACGAGGCTGACGCCTGGCCCAGTTTCCGGCGCTTGTGAGCATTTTTGCAACATTGCCTGTGAATCTTGCATCCATCTCCAGTTGCCACACAAAACCGAACTCCGGGAACGAATGGCTGAAGATCTGTAGAGCCTGGTACATCTGATCTTGAGCACCGTATTCGCCAACCTTTGGGTACCATTCGCGAATGATGGCTTCGTTGTAGAGTAAAGCCAGATCGCGAAACTCTTCAGGCACACTTTTTTGCAAAGTCTGTGCATAGATGTGGTCATCAAAGAGGTTGAGCGAGTTATCTTTGACATTCACGAGTATAAAGACCTGAAAGCGGCCGCCAGTGTCCAGTGAAAGTTCTGTTGTCACGGCTCGCATCCAAGCGAGCTGATTGTCAGAATACTGATACGCATCCCAGGTGCGCAGGACTACTGCAGTTCGACATGTCGAGCGATGCCCTGACGTCGGCCAGTAACCGCCGTCATCGGTCTGATCGAGACATCGCACCAATTTTCGCTGTGGCATCGCTGGATCGGCGTCCGTAGAGCCATAGAACTTGTTTGCACAAGTACTTTGTAGTTGGCCCCAGCGTACTGTGCTCCATGATGGATGATCGTAATGCTTCTCGCCGCTCGAATGACTGAATAGTCCGAGGCGCTCCTTCGCAGGTGTACAGCCTTGGTCTGGTACCTCGGACATCACTTCAGAAATACCAAGGCGTAGTAAGGACAGTGCCGAATCGTTGGCAGAGATGCTGTTTGGAACAGCTGCGCGCCAACCTGGCCAAATCTCACATGCTGGGATTAGATCGTTTGGCAGCGAGATACCAGATGTTCTGTTCTGATGAAGTGCCGAAGTAAGAAAATGATAAGTTGCAAACAAGAAGAGGGCACTGGCTGTACAAGACAACACAGCAGTTTTCGGCCTATGGGCGGTTACGCGTTGGCAGGCCATTTTCCCGCTGAATGTCGGTTTTCGTGGTGTCAGAGGGAGACCTGCAGTCATATCCCCAGAGTACTGCCTTCTTCGTGTTCGTTATAGTCCTGTTTAAATTGCAATGAGTGCAAAGCTGGCGCTTACCATCCGCATTGCGGCACAGCAAGCGTCGAGGAAACCAATGATACATCGTGAACCACGTTCTAGTGAAGACCCTCGTCCTGGCGCTTATTTACCTGGCAGAGACCTTTGGCTGTCTGTCACTTTCGTGAGGACATATTCTAGTCAGCAAAGAGATGCATAAAACGCGGAGGATAGCACGTCAGGAGCTTCGCGTGTCTGACACAGTGCGGCGTAGGTAGGCTCTCCGGCATATGGGTATCGCATGTTTGCTAGATACAACATATCGGCGTGAATCGATTCGCACACACAAACGATAAGGAGCGGAGGAGATCTCGTGTTCAGTTGCGTTGGACAATGTTGAGAGGTTTCCCGCTGTCGCGAAATACGGTGGCAGGTCGTTATATCCGGCCTCGCTTATTCCCGCGCCTGTTGAAGAAGTCGCCGAAATTCATGCTGCGTTCTTGCTCTGACAGCCACAACAACCAGGTCTGACTTTGGACCAACACGGTGTCATCATAACTCCATTTGTTTTCTTAAGAAGTGCCATTGACTTTGCAAGATGCTCAAGATCGATTCTTGAAAGTGATGATGTCCTTCCCGTAGCAACGCGGGCCGAGACTGCCGGCGGACTCAAAATTCAAATACCGCCCCATGGTGACGACGCACTCGACAACCCCGTGGAGCACTCCAGGACAACACATACCGGTCCCTGGAGGCGGCTGCACAGAAGGGAGCACCCTGTAAACGGCACCTGCGTCATGGCTGGCCATATCGTCGGACTCATATCGTCTGCTTTTCCAAACTCCAAAGTCAAACCTCAAGAGTTGAACTTGAGGTAAAATATCCTGCCATCTATTGTACAAACGCTCGCACAATGGACCATATCGACACTGCGGATCTTCTCTCGTATACAAAACTCGCTATGTGGTTGATGTCGGTAAGAATGTCTGAATCGCCAGGGGTGTTTGTTTGCACACCGGCCGCGTACCTTTGTGAAAATAGACGGGCTATTGTTGTCGTCGTAAGCCTATCTGATCGGATGCCCGGCAGCCTCCTGCCACCCGTCGTCATTGTCTCAACGCTACTAAACAAGAAACAACCAAATGCTTGACAATGCTTAGCACTGCCTGTAGTATGCTAATCTCGCCTTTCCCCATATCTTGGTGGCTCGCATCAGATCCCTCAATATCATCCTCCCAATACAGCATCAATGGCGTTAAGGGCGTTTTCAAGATATGTGCGATTCTGCACATGCACCATTCTTTTCGCAAGTCTCACCAACGCTGTTTCCCTCGACGTTACAGACGCAGGTACGGATAATCGTTGAAGTCCTTCAAGATGCAGTCCAGGGTCTAATCATCGCCAAAGATTCCGTACGGAACGCCTCAAAAACCATCGCCAATGGGTTGATGGCATGGTACAAAGGCAACGATACGGGTGGGACCCCAGGTATATTACCAGGCCCTTACTACTGGTGGGAAGCTGGAGGCATGTTCGGCCATATGATCAATTACTGGTACTACACTGGAGACACCTACTACAACGACATCGTCTCCGAGGCCATACTATTCCAAGTCGGTACAGGAAACGACTTCCTCCCAGCAAATCAGACAAAAGACGAAGGCAATGACGATCAGGTGTTCTGGGCGTTCACAGCCATGGACGCTGCCGAGCTCAACTTTCCTGAGTCGACGAGCGCAGATGCGCCTTCTTGGCTTTCTTTGGCTCAAGCAGTCTTCAACGAGATGGCTGCGCGTTGGGATACTAGTACCTGTGGAGGTGGTTTACGATGGCAGATCTACACCTTCAATGCAGGCTACGACTACAAGAATTCGATTTCGAACCTCGGGCTTTTCCAGTTGGCCGCCCGCCTTGCCCGGTACACCGACAACTCGACCTACTCGGACTGGGCCGAAAAGACCTGGGACTGGTATACACAGGCTTCACTCTGGGATGCCGAGACCTATGAGATCTACGATGGTACAACGACAGATAGTAACTGTACATCCGTGGATCACTTCCAATGGACGTACAATTATGCGGCGGCAATCAGTGGCGCTGCGTATATGTACAACCACGTAAACTTGTCAAGAATCTCACCAAATTTCTGTTCACTAACATGACACGCAGACATCCGATGAAAGCTGGCTGGACATCGTGAACGGTTTAGTCAACACCACTTTCACGACCTTCTTCCCAGCAACCATGGGCGATAAGATCATGGTCGAGATAACGTGCCAACCGCTCGGAAACTGCGACACTGATCAATTGTCCTTCAAATCATATCTAGCTCGCTCGCTGGCAGTCACCACTCAACTCATTCCCTCCCTAAAGGACACCGTTTATCCTTACCTACAAGCGTCAGCTCAAGGAGCAGCAGGCCAATGTGATGGAGGTACGGCAGGCACGATTTGTGGACAAGAATGGAACACGACAGTGTGGGACGGCACGTATGGAGTTGGTCAAGAAATGTCTGCGTTGGCTGTCATCCAATCGTTGATGCTCGATGTCAACCAAGAGGCGGAATACACTCCTCCGTTGACGAGCTCTACGGGTGGTAATAGCACAAGTAATCCTAGTGCCGGAACAGGGAGTACAGGTGCCAAGTTTGAGCCGACGATTGCTACGAGGACGATTACTACGGGTGATAGAGCAGGGGCAGCGATATTGACTGTTGCGATTGTGGTGTTCTTTGTAGGGGGTTCAATGTGGTTGGTCTTGTTTGATTAAGATCTGACATTTGCTGTAGGCGTTATTATACCCAAGACTAATTCGCATGTAGAATAGGAGTCTTTGTGCTTGAGACCAGAGAGGCCTTTTCTGAACTACCTTGATGACCAAAGTCCAATGATGCAAAAAAAGAACAAAAAAGAAAAAGGAAAATGGGAAAAGAAAGAATAAAGCAAAAGCAGCCTTGGCGATTTGGAGCTGAAGACCGCTTAGCCGCGCAACTCGGCCGGCGATGGCAGATGCAGATGCAGTCATGTTGCGACAACGTAAAAAGAACCTGAGACTAGTAGAGTAGGGCTCATGGTGATTAGGCATGATTTCGCTCCCTGATGCCTCAACACTCCTCCCACTTGAGCTCGATAGCCTCGTCGACTTTGTCGCAGACGACGACCGACCCACTTTCATCTTCGATCATGCGACAACCGGTATCGTATACTGCAACAATGCTTTCAATGCCTTGATAGCTAGCGTACCCCCGAGCTCATCTTCTCCCTCATGGCTGGCCTCGCTACTTGAGGCAGCTTGTCTTGGTGCCAGACCACAACCACGCACCACCGAGCCGCTCGCTACGTTTGTCGATAGATCCTGGTCAAGAAAGAGCATTGGTACATCATGGGTTACTGTCACTTGCCACGGACCAATACACAATGGTCCCTCGCCTGCAGTACCACAACAAGGCTTCGGTCGAGCGCCAGCCCCAGATGCGAATCCTCTAAAACGTCAAGAGTCGGATACGGGCTCGACTATCTCGGCCTCGACAGATTACTCAAATGCATCATCCCTTGATCTTGAAACACCCTTCGAGCAATTGCCAGTTGACTGGCTCCTGTCTCCGAAACCCACTCCAGATGCCTGGTTTGACTCTCTACACAGCCTCGACTGGGCTAACACGACTGTTGGTCCCATCCAGTCTTGGGATCCTATGATGAGACAGATGTTTTCGACCATCCTCTCTTCTGAAGAGCCCCGCGTCTTGCTGTGGGGAAACGACATGCTCAACCTCTACAACGAGCATGCCCGCTTTGTCTATGGCGACACATTCCCTGGCTCTCTCGGCGTACCTCTGGAACAAGTCTGGGGAGAAGCCGTCTGTGCCGACCTGTCCAAGATGATTAGGTCAGGTATCAAGAGAGGAAAGCCCATATGTCAGAAGAACCATGAACTGATACTGGCGAGACATGGTTTTCCTGAAAGCTTATTCTTCGACGTTGTCTTCCTTCCCATTCCTTCGCCTGACGGACGCTATGTAGGTGCTATCACAGAGTTTACTGAGATCACTGAGAAGGTGCTGCAGAGAAACCGTCAGGAAATCTCAAAGTCTTTGCTGGAGTCCTTCTCGGGAGTCTCTGATCTGCACCAGCTTTGGCAAACATTCGTCGAAACTGTCAACCACAACTCCCGGGATCTCTCATATGCAATCGTCTACACCACGACAGAAAACCAGTGTACCAAGACATTCGAGCTGGAGGCTTCTTGCAACGTCGACAGTCCTGAGCAATATCTCCCGCGTGACATCATTGGAGCTGTGGAAAGTGCAAACGGTCAAGTCTTTGTTCTGCAGCGGAGCAAAAACACACTACCCCTGCAGCTGGCAGTGCCCGTGCCCGATGTTGGTTCTGTAGACACAGCTTACGTTTTGCCCATCATCGGTCTCGACGGTGTCCATGTTCGTGCTGTTGTGGTGCTAGGTGTCGACCCAAGAAGAGCTTTGAGTCCTAGTATTCGTCAGTACGCCGAGTCGATTCGCGACATGCTCTTCAAGTCTGCTGCACTCTTCTCGCTGCCCACGGAGCATCGCGAATCTCGCGATGTCTCACGAGCTCTCGCTCAACAATTGGAGACCATGACCTTGAAGGCCGAGGAGAGCGAACAAAACTTTAGCAGAATGTTACGCGACGCACCTATTGGTATGTGCATGCATAGAGAAGATGGTCATTGCGTATACGTCAATGATGTTTGTCTCCAACTTCTCGGCATGAGCAAAGTCGAATTCTACAAAGCCGCTGAAGTCGGGCTAGCCTGGCGAGACGCTGTTCACGAGGAAGACTTTGAAGCTGTCAATCAAATCTGGAGTTCTGCCATCGAGAAAGGAACAGCTGCAAGTGCTGAGTTTCGAGTCAAAGCAGCCTGTTCTGAACAGGATGTTCGCTGGCTTGAAATAAGCGCTCAGCAACGGCATGACAAAGAGGGCAATCTGGAGTACCTGTATGTTTGGCTCAGAGACATCTCAAGTAGAAAGCAACTTGCCGAACAAAAACTGCAAGACGCTTTAGAGACCAAGAGAAGATCGGAAATCTTCATTGACATGTACGAATTCTATCATGGTGGAGTGCTATTGGTACAAGCTTGCTAACGGTGCATAGGATATCACACGAGATGCGTAATCCACTCGGAGCAATCCTGCTTCTTGCAGACGGAATCCTTACCTCGCTGCCTCCCATTCCGGATGGCGATCAAGCCAGTGTTCTGACACCTGATCTGCGGCATACGCTCTTGGACACTGCTGCTAATATTCAGCTTTGCGCAAAGCACATGAAACAGATTGCTGAAGAAGTGCTCACATTCAGTCGACTGGATTCTAAGCTTTTGATCCTTTCACCTGAGAAGATCCGACCACTAGAGACAGTGCAATCAGTTCTGAAGATGGTCAAGGCAGAACTCGATTACGATCGAATCCAAGGCTCAGTGCAGATACAGCAGAGCTACATTGATCTCGCAATCGATAATGTTCTGCTTGACCCAGGAAGGTGAGTTCAACCAATTGTCTTTACACTCTGGGATGGTGCTAATTGTTCTCTTCACATCAGGCTTTCACAAGTCATTCTCAATCTGATGACCAGTAAGCCTTTCCCACAGACATGAGTAGGGATGTATGTTGACATATCCTACAGATGCTATCAAGTTCACCAAGAATGCAAGCAACCGAAATATCGTTATCAGCCTAGCTGCCTCGCGAACAAAGCCAACTGCTGAAGATTGTCGAGTCATGCTTGTGGATCCTCGCGGAGACAAACCCGTCAAGGTAGCACGACGCATGTCGATAACCGACGACCCTATCGGCGAAGATGTCTTCTTGGTGTTTAGTGTCCGAGACACTGGCTGTGGACTGACGCCCACTGAGATGGGTCACCTTTTCCACCGGTTCAGTCAGGCTTCGCCTAAGACTTACAAACAATATGGCGGTTCGTACAACAATGACTCTTATAAGAAAGTATCTTCAAATCTTACAATATTATAGGTTCCGGGCTTGGCCTCTTCATCTCTCGAGAGCTAGTGGAGCTTCAGGGCGGTCAAATTGGCGTACACAGCGAGTTCGGCAAAGGATCGACGTTTGCATTCTACGTGGAGACTGCTCGCATTGAGACGCCTGTCGAATCACCGGCTGCACAACAAGCTCAGACCTCAGACAGTGATATACCGCGAGTGGTAGACGGTCCGATTGCGCAAAAGACGCATGCACCAGACCTTCACGTTTTGGGTCAGTACAATCGCCCATGAAGATGATCCATTGCTGACAACCAGTAGTTGTAGAAGACAACGCAATCAACCAGAAGATTCTCGCCCAGCAACTTCGCAAGACAGGTTGTGCGAAGGTTCATGTTGCTGACCATGGTCTGGATGCTCTTGAAATTCTGTCGACGACAACATTCCACAAGTCCGCTGGAGTGGAACAAATCCCTCTGTCTGTTATCCTTCTGGATGTGGAGATGCCTATCATGGATGGATTGACATGTGCACGACGCATCCGCGAGCTCGAGCAGATGAAGGAAATTGTTCGACATGTGCCGATCATCGGTATTACAGCGAATGCACGTATTGAGCAGATTGCCTCGTGTATCGAGGCTGGTATGGATGAGGTCGTGGTAAGTGGTGACAAGTCCTTGGTATCATGATGTCCCGCTAACAATATACGCAGACGAAACCCTTCCGCGTCATGGATCTGCTTCCTCGCATGCTGGCTCTCGTTGATCAACACACTCCGATTCTCTGAGGTCTTCACATCATCCGTTCCCAATGTTCTGATGCCATGTCAGTCCCTTGAGAGTCAATTGCCCCTGGAAGCTGGGTCCTGTTTGGCTAACCTTGCCTCGTGATGATGTGTCAATCTGGCATCATGGAAGCACCAGGACACATTCACTATATTCTCAAGTCAGTGAGGAGGGGGCAAGAATGAAGCACTTGCGCTCACGCTTCTGTAAGACCACCCCGGTATCCGCTGGTCTTGTAGTCTGAGGTTGTGAGCGAAAGCCTCCAGGTTCTTGTGTCTTATCTCCCGCATGTACTGGGCTTGCTCGCCTTGGGGTCTCGTTTTGTCGATTGTGTTGACTTTATCCGCGAACATGACGGCCCAGATTGCATAGCAGCAGAGACAGACAGCTGCACAACCGAATATGACGACGGCTATAGTCGCGCCCGGAGTTAGAGCCATGGTCAGAAGACGACAAAGCAAGTCGAGTTAGAAACCGATGCTGGGTGTTCCTTAGGCTCGACCCGAAGCCGGTGTCTTTGAAAGTTATTGAGATTGAGGTATAGCACCAGAAATCCGCACCTCTGGTCGTTGACACCACTTTATATACATCTGTATACGTCAATTTCACGCCTGCCTATCTATATCATGGCATGCTGCATACAATTTCTATGAATATATGATTCGCACATTTTTCGAGCCGGCCAATAAACGAAACACAAAGCCTCCGAGCGGGTGTCATTTGGCTGCTACTGTACAATTTATACCTGGGTATTTATTGATACGCACTTGGCTTGACATACCATCCATCTGGTTGGCTTGTTTATCGAGCGGGCCAATCAGCTTGCAGCATGTGTGGGGATTTCCTGTCTGCATCCCTCGGGGATTATTCGTGCCCTAACACCGCCCGACTGCTCAGGAACACCTTTCTTCCCTTTCGAGAAACAAGCAGGTGTGACCATGGAAGTCAAAGCCAAGCGGCGGCGAAAGGCCGGTGCCAAGTATAGCAAGAATGCATGTGGAACCTGTCGGTACGTATAAGAGTCCCCCAGAACTGGAGTATACTTGCTAACCGCTATCTGCAGTATTCGGAGGGTGAAATGTGATGAGGCAAAACCTGACTGCAAGAACTGTAACTCTACTGGACGTACCTGCGACGGCTATGATTCGAGCACAAACGTCAACAGCAATAAGACTTTGCCCCGAAAGCTCCTTCCAGCAGCTACGACCTTGCTTCCAATCGCGATTGCACGACTACCATCAAACTTGGCTTTCAGTACGACCTCGGAGGATCAAATGTCTTTTCAGTACGTCAATCATCACATCGTCTCGGGTCTAAAGTTGATCTTCTCCAACCATGCATGGATTACTTTATCCTTGCAGCTCGCCAGCACTGAACCTTGCATCTACTTCGCCATTGCAGCCTGTGGCAGTGTCGGCAGCGCTCGTCTCGCCAGAAAGCATCATTGCTACTTTACTCCACCGTCGCCAGTCAAAGAGAAGCGGAATCTGAAGCAGTACTGTCAAGCCACTGCAGCTCTTCAGAGGTATATTGATCTTGCTGCTTGTGGAAGGAGGCCCATTGAGCCTGTTCTGCTTTGCTGCTTGTTGTTTGTGGCATACGAAACTTATCAGGACGAAAATGCCCTTGCTGTTCAACACCTGAAGTTTGGCAGGAGAGCTATTGGAGAAATTGCAGCAGGAGGCTCAAGATTCTCGTCGAAGGGGGCGGAGAAGGATGTTCTTGCTGCCTTTGACTGGCTTGGATCGCAAGTCTTGAGTTTTGAAAATGACAGATTACAAAGGCAGGAGCGACGGACAAAATTCGAACAGCCCTTTGCGAACCCATCAATGCTCGATTTGGAAAACACAAAGCAATCGCTTGACAGTCTTGTTGCAGCTTCCTCGAACTGGAGGTCTGACTTGCTTGCCTTGGCTGCAGAACACTTCGCAACTCTGAATATTTCTACTCAACGACCAGCGATTCTGGAGTGTGTTGTACATTGCGTCAGTCGTTCTTTGTCTTTGTCACCCGGACACTCCCTGGTCCGGCGACATTCTCAGCTCTTGCATGCGCATCAAACTTGGTCACAGCGACTTGCAGCATTGCAAGAGACACGAAGCCACATTCATCGCGGGGCACTGCTCCATCTACAGATCCAGCTTTTCTACTCCTATTTCATCCTCTCAACCGCAAGAGACACGCATGCGAAACACACGGATCGATTCAACGATCAAGCAGCTACGGTCCTTGATCTGATAGAAGAATTCCTCTCACCATATCCAGCAAACTATGGACCAAGAGCGTATTCCTCGAGCAACAAAGGAATTTACCCATACACACCCATGCCTCAGAAACAAGAGTCTTGCTTTTCCCTGGAGTATGCAGTCGTCCCTACTCTCCTTGCCATCTGCTTCAAGATTCATCATTCGAAGATCAGGAAACGAGCATTGCGATTACTGCAATCTGCCAATAGACGTGAAGCAGGACAGTGGAGTGGAGAGCTATGTCATTATGCTGATGCTATCATTGCTCTTGAGGAATCAGAGGCTGGGGATGTTGTACCCGAGAGCGCGAAGACGTTGGAAATTGTCATTGAAGCTGCTGAGTTTCTTGAGGTCGGGTTGTTTTGTGGGAGGTTTAGGACTGAAGGGGATGGGATGTTGGAAGTTGTGGAGTACAGAGGTGCTGGGTCGCCTCCGTTGCGTTTGGAGCTTATGGGGCTAAATGTTTTCCCATTGGAATCTGAGCTCTAATGAAGCGGCAGGCTTAAATTGATATTATCGATTACTAACAAAGTTAAAGCGCATGTAGTAACATCGAGCAAGCTAAGGTCTATCTATACGTAGGTAAGTAATAGGCCCTGTTTACTTCGAAGTTAGCGTAGTTTATATATTATGTATCTAGCTAAAGTCATATAGACTATGAAACTAGTATTTCATTAAAAGAGTTTTTATATAGCTACTTTATCTAGTACTTATAGCTCTTTAAGCTTCTCAAGTGCCGGGCCAAATGAACGATTATACGTCCAGTCCTGACCTTCGGAGTATGTTCGGCCGGAATTGACGAAGCGATGTGGACGAACTTGACGATCAAGTCGAATTGTCGCTAGAGATCCGAGGATTGACGAGTAGAGAAGAGAGCAAGGAAACACGCAAGCCAATGAACCGATATGTGCCTTAAAAAGGTGAGCCTCATCAATACTGCAAGACCGTGTAGAATTGGTGGCAGCTGCAAGCTGGAATCGTCTCGGGCAGCAATCAGCGCAGCTCCGGACAGGCGATACCTACTACGATCAGAAACGGATCACCACGTTCGCAATACTGTTTCCACGATTGGCTGCAGAGGTATCTTGACGCTCATAAATACCGTGCGTACGGAGATATGCGTCTATCATTCGAGAAGGAGCGGAGACCCACGCTGGAATCCATGCAGATCCACATCGCCCCGCAACTTGATGATCTTTTCTAAGACCTCGCGACATGGACCTAATTAAGGTGTTAGCTCACCTCAGGTAGAAAAAAGTCTACCTGAGCTGAACTGCGTGCCCACCTAATTCAATGCTTTGCCAAGAAAGCAGGATTCTCGCAATCGCAATCGTATTCAAGGTACGTCCGTACAAGTTGTTGGAATCAGAATTGGGTTTTAGCCCTAGAAACTGGATTCAGTCGAAGGAACGCTGCTTCATCAGGCGTGAGTGTTCCTCATAAGCTCAAGATGAGCTCGATCAGCGTCGTGAGCCAGCTCTGTAGCGGAACCGCAAGTCACAGCAAGCTTACAATTGCCTCTAGATAATCAACATACCCCATAACCTACTCTTATGTGAGGCATTCACTGATTCGTGAAGCATTCCAGCCTAACACAAATCTCACTTCTCGCAAAGTATTTCTGGGCTCTTTGCGAAGGCGACTATAGTGGCTCGGGGGGAAGGAACAGTGATCAGTCATGATCTGGGAACTCGCTTGCGATTGAGTGGAAGACGGGTCATAACGATCTGCTACCTCCATCCATTCAGTCATGCTTCTTCCGCCGAAAAAGGATATCATGACCACAAACACGAGTGTTCCAGCTCTGAAGGATTTGATCGACACCTCGAAGCATGTCGACGGCAGCAAGGTCAGTCGAGCTTCGGAGTCCCCGAAGCTCGTGAATATCACTGGACGTTGAGAAGATCAATCCTTCGTGGCAGATCGTTATGATAGACTGGCAAAGACTTGTGGGTCATATCTTCCTTCGATGCTATCAGTCTTGAACATCATTGCCATTGCCGTAGCTTCCCATCAAGGTAGGCGCGACCATCCCCGTCATGGGACATGGGTCACCTCATTCTACTGAAGCTCGCTCGATTGGCTATAAAAAGCTCTACCTGTCGCAGTCCCGTGGTTGAATGCAAAACCACAGTCTCCTTCCGATCCCACTCAACCAACTTTTCAACACTTCAAGCTTCTATCAATATGTACCAGCAATTCCTCCTCTTGGGTTTGGGTGCTCTTTCACGCGTCTATGCAAACAACGCCATCCCCGGTAGCGACTTTTCTGACAATCAAGGAATCAACGCTGCCAATGCTGGTGCTCCGTAAGTAGTTCCAGTCACTCATCTTGTGACATCCATTTGACACCATCTCCTTTAGCATGTGGCACTTTGCTAGCGGTTCCTGTCTTCCAAGTGCCGCAGAAGATGGCCAAGGTCACCAGACCAATGGTGTCGACCCTGGGATCGGCGAATGCGCTGTTGCCGCAAACCTAGCAGATGGATGTCCTGGTGACTCGACCTATCAAGGCGCCAACGTCTTCTACCATGGAGCAGCTGGCGAGCCCTTCGATATCGTCCCAACGTACTACGCGACCAAGCAGTGTGGCGACAATGACTGGGTATGTTGATTGTACCATCTTTCTGGACTCTTTTTGCTGATACAAGACCGCACAGCGCATCTACTACGGTGTCTACTTCAAGAAGGATGTTGGTCACAAGTCTGACTGGGAATACGCCATCATGAAGTGGACCAAGGACGGCTCTGGTAACTGGATTCGAGACTCCGTCTCACTGGAAGTCGATGGAAACCGCGGCGGTGGTAGCTACGGTGATATCCCCAGCACCTTTGACTCGTCCAGCGATCAATTCGAGGACGGAAACCAAGGACGCGATCACCCCAAGCTCTATTTTGGAAAACATCACCATGCTGTCCACTGGGATACTTCTGGTAACTTCAAGAGTACCTGCGGCACTGGAACAGATGACTTCAGGGCAAACGACTTCCAATTCTTCAGTCAGTCGAACTTGAGGCACATTGACAACATTGATGCGGGTTGGACTTTTGGCCAAGCCACAAATCCACATGAGACTGTTGCCAACAACATGTGCGATTAGAAAGGACTGTCATGTCGACTGGCGATTGAGTCCGTAGCTGTTCTTGGTAGTCAGACAAGCTGGAGTGACACAGCTGATACCACTGCTTTTGATCAGTTCAAACAATGATATGTCACTGTATTTGAAATTCAAAAAGACATGGCGTAGCTCTGGTTCAGTGGTTTACGTGAAGTCACGACGAGGAGCTTAGATAGAGAGTCAGCGCAAACACATGATCGTATTATACAGCCATTACCTTTATAAGGTTAGACTTATACAGTAAAGTATTGAGTATAGAATTTTATCTTATCTTTATCTATATACACTATATCTTAAAAGATAACATCCTCTTATAGTAGTAATACTAGAAAGGTATTGCTTTAAAGCTACTGAAACTGATGCTTTACTCATTCTCCTATACGCTCTAAAAAAAACTTAGAAGTACGTTACGGTTAGGAAGGGAGGATCGAGAAACACAACAAAAAATATGGACGACTAGGGGATCGAACCCTAGACCTTCAGCATGCAAAGCAGACGCGCTACCACTGCGCCAGACGCCCAAATTGATGGAAAGGTGGTGTGTGCCACCGTACACAATTGTTACGTGACTTGGAGAAAGCTTCACATCGCACTGCGACACGCTATCGCGCACCGAGCGATTTGTCCACTTTCTGTCTCGTCCATTATCAAATCTGATCACTCTGCGACCTCTCTGGTCAAGCACATCAAGGCATTGCCATCGTGATGGTACACCAATGTTCCGGTCAACGAACACGAGGGTGCTGACACAAAAACGTGACGAATGCCGTTGAGCTTGGCCGCCTCTCATCGCCTGCGCGCGTGTCCTGCTGACCGCACGGCCCCTGTCTCTCTCTCCAAGCTCCTTCCTCGAAGGACCCCTGACCACTTTCTTCATAAACACAGCATGCCGCTGCAGCTTTCCCCGTCTTCAGGTCTCGTTCAGCCGTGCGCAGTGTCACCAAAGCCCAAATAAATCCTTCGACTCACTCAGGCTGCATATCACATGAGAATCGCGAAAACGGTCAAAGGTCGGTATCTCAGCTGAGGCAAGCTTTTGGGGCTGAGGCATACTGTATATATGCATGACTGCGGTAAGCCACAGAAGATACCAAAAAAGCAGTTTCGCATGTGCTGATCTCGTTGAACCAGTCTCGAAATATAACTCCCCTGCCTAATCTCAATTCTCTCCTCCTCACTTGTCATCATCCTGTACATACTCAATTGTTACCATCAAACAACAACATTCCATCTGAAATTTGCATACTTCCTTCTCATATCATACTCCTACACAAAGATCGCGATCATCTCGTCTCTCGACAATGCGACCTGCTTCGGAACCTCAGAGACTACTCGTCTTCTGCGACGGAACATGGTGCGGTCCGGAAACTGATACCCGAACCAACATCCAGATGCTGGCAGAGATGACAGGCATTGACATGAAGAACCCCAAAGGATCAAGAGAACTCCAGGACCCATCACGAAAACTTCGAGCAAAGTACTTCAATGGCATTGGCCTTGGAAGTACCTTCTTCGCCTACCTCTTCAATGGTGCTACCGCGAACGACATAGGAGAAACTTGCGTCGAGATCTACCAATACATCGCACAATACTATCGCGAAGGAACAGAAGTTTGGGTATTTGGTCTGAGCAGAGGCGCATACACAGTACGCTGTGTAGTAGGCATGATCAACAACTGCGGCATCGTCAAGAACCCGTCTCGTGACCTTTGTGATCAAGTCTACCGCATCTACTCGTCACCGTACGACGCGGATAAACCATCATCGCCTCAGAGCAAAGAGTTCAGAGAACGGGCAAGTTGGGATGTCGCAACACCAGTCAAGTTCATGGGTCTTCTGGATACTGTCGGTAGCATTGGCATTCCATCCCTGGACGCTGGCAACGGACCCTCCTACCCCACTCTCTGGGATCAAGTCGTCTCAAGCAGTGTTGATCAAGTTTACCATGCTTGCTGTATCCACGATCGTCTGTCGCTGTTCCAACCATGTCTCACCAAACGCGACCGCGACAATGGCAAGTCAGCACCTCATATCCACGAAACGTGGTTTCCAGGGTGTCACTACGACATTGGTCGCCAACGCTTCAAGTTCTTGCGTCGTAGAGCAGTCGATCCTCTCGAGCGTCTCGTCGTTCTAATACCAAATTTGCTTTCTGGCACTCTGGAACCCAACGATGTCTTGTCTGACGTCGTGTTGAGGTGGATGCTCGAAGGAATCAATCGCGAGATGCCCACTCAAACCGCCATCCCGGACATCGAAACAAAGATTGCAAGACTGGAACTACAGATCAAGTCTGGCAGCGACGGCATCGGTTCTGGAGACGTTTACTCACCTCGGAAGTCACTTCTTTACGCTCCGTTTGGCAAGATCATCTCGTTCTTGCCTCAACCAAAAGCTATCTACGACGCCATCTCCGTCCTCATGGCTGTCCGCGATCGACGCATCCCCGATGAAGGTGCGCATGTGTTCCCTTACAAAGACAGCTTTGAAGGCGGAAAGAAGAGTATCGAAGAGCTGGGTAAGGTGACCAAGGAACGATATCCTAGTCGTACATATGAGAGTTGGCAGGCTTGGAGTGCATATTTCCCACAAAAGGATGACCCGGTGTTCAGGAATGGTGATATTCAGGTTCATGGCAAGACTGCTAAGGTTGATGAGGAGCAAGTTGGTGGTAGTGAACAGTAGAGTGAGAGTGAGAGGCTGGTTGATGGGTATGGCTGTATTCTCCAAGGTTATTACATGCTGTAGCTAATCATCTCATGACTGTATATGGATATTTCTTACTCATCCACCTACTTCATGAACCCCAAGATAAACTCGAGTGCCTAGTGCTCCAAAAAAATCCGCAGTGGTTAGATTAAATGCAAGGTTTTCATCATGAGAGCAAGGAATGTGTGATTCCAGCCAGTAGAAAATCGCCTGACCTTCGAATCTCGTTTCTCCTTTTGACAAGATCGAACCCAGCAGCCTTCTTTATATGCTAGATATCGCTGCCAAAGAGCTCTGAATCTCGGACCTCACGTTCTACTATTCTTTTCTAGCTCTTAAATATACATAAGAGCACTGCATAGGTCGACCGGCGAAGTCAACGGGTCGATAAACCTAGCAGACTGTCATTACATCGCAGACAGGTGTGAATACTAGATGAAGTACAGCACCTTAGCAGAGCATTGTGAAGTCTACGCGCGAGATAGGCAGGGAGCACTCGTTAGTAACCCGAGGCGCGTTGGTCAGCGGTGGTACATATATACTCACTCATAAACACCGTCGGAGACCAGTCGCCGGTATCAACAGGTTCATAAGCCTGTGTCAATCTTTGCATATCGCAAGTGGATGTCAGCACTAAACAGAACGCAGGATGTATAAAAGACCTACACAGTGTATGGGAGATGCACACAAATAGTAAGCCGTCGACGACCCGAAGGGCGAGTTCTAGTGCATTGGTTCACATCTCCTTCTCTACGGAATAAATTGGTAGCGACCTGCTTCCATCGTTCGCGTTCATTATTCATCCTGCCAATGGCCGATTGGATGGATGAAAAATCGGTAGGGAAGGGGGATAAGATATTTTTAGGAATGGTCCCGAGATCCATGCAATGTTCTATGAACTGCACACAATGGTTCATCTCGCACAAAGAACAGTATTCAACCTAAAAGTGATTAGAACGCCTCAGAATCGAGAAGCTCTGCGTTGTGCAAGTTAAAGAAGTTTTAGTTGGCTCCATTGCCAGTTACATGAATACCTTCCGCCACCTGAGCAGCAACATCTACAGGTCGGATATAGTATACCCAAAAGATTTGAGGCGTCGGGACTCGAATGTATTTATATTGTTGATCGATATAAGCTTGCCTGATAATACTGACAGATACCACCTCTTCGAAGAGCTTGCGTGTTGCAGTCAGTCGATTATGTCTCCTGAGACCACCTAAGCCGACAACATAACTCACCGGATCCATAACCCCTCTTCCCGCACACATTCTTCCCCTGTGATGAGATACTGCAAACACCATAACATCTACCTATGCCAACACTGCTACAATTTGATCAACGATTCAGAGTTACGACAGCGAAGGGAGGTGTCGGCCTCTGGGATAGGCAGGGGCGAAGAGCATCAGGTGCATACCCGTGGTCTCCATCCCAAGCACTCCCAGCCCTCCACTAACTGTAAGTTTGTCGATGCGCTATCCCCCTGAAACAACCATGGTAATGATGATTCGAGATTGTAGTCACTCCGGAAGCTCCATACACCTGATGACCTTCTTGTTCGTGTCTGCCAAGCAATGAACAAAAAGGATATTCTCGCCTCATGTTCTCTGAACAATCAACGAGATAGGTAGATCGAATGTGCACGCTGTTGCTCATATCTCTGCTTCAGATCTCTTTGTTTGATGCGTATGGTAAAATCAATGACAAGACTGAGCAGTCTCCTTATACAGAGTATGATTTATCATGTGACAATTCTTAGGAGGTGACTGCGACACAAAATCACTTCCTTCCTACTCCAATTGTATTAATGTTGTTGCGGAGTGGTCATGTTCAGTCGTTAGATGCAAAGGTATCATAACTTTCATCTAGCAATAGCAATATTCCATCTCCATCACATCAAAATCTGCCATCCCAGTCCCTGTAACCCCCTAATCATCTCATCAACCCCAAGCCTCTGCAATTCTTGCTCTTCTTCTTCCGCCTCCTCATCTACATCACCTTCAAAGTCCTCAACAACATTCTGCACCACATATCCACCCAGAATCAGATTATAGCTACGTCGAAACATTTCAACCGCAGCCACAACCCGCATGCTCTTCACTTGAAAGCTCGCGAGATCTGTGTTCCAGTTCTTCTGTGGTGCTCTTGCAAGTGAGTCAGAGAGATTGCGCGTGGCAAAGTTTAGTGTGTCTTGCCATGAGCAGTGCACGCTATCGTAAATTTGACCATCGGGCGAGATTGAGATGTCCATATTAGCTGCATCGGGAGCTGTATCCATGATGCGACTGCTCAACTTGTCACCCAAAGCCATGATACGGTGAAGTAAATCCATCGCGTCGTTAGCCGCGCCTTTTGCACGGTGGACGTATTCGACAAACGTAATACTTTGTTCGGCCACATCAAAAATTGCTGCAAGGAGTCGTAAACATCCCATGTCTCGGGTCATCGTTCGAGGTGGCAGTGAGAGGGCGAAGTTGTGTGTTACAGCAAGAACGCAGGTAATGGTATCGACATCGGTCTTCACACTCTCTTCGTCAGCCAGATCGAGATCGTATATCATGGCGTGGATGACCATGGCACTAGCCTCGATGAGCGGCGCAGCCATGATACAGCCTCGGCGCGAGGTACTCGAACATTGAATGTATGCCGGTAGCAAAGTTGTTAGGACCACACATCTGAGCTCGCGTGATGCTCTGCCAGTCAGAGTATCGCGCATCTGCTTGATGAGATATGGTTGCTGGTTCTCTGAAGCAGCGCGCTCACTAACTGTTTGCACGAACACAGCAAGCTGCTTGCGAGCTCGACTATCTCCCAGCTTCGATTCATAACTCTTGAGCTTTGCTTTGACATATGTTGGATCGTCTACTGGGAGGGGGAAAGCGGCAGAGTCCACAAAGAAAGAATCGATGGGACAGATGTCGGACGTATGCTGCTGCATGAGCGATATTGTTGACTGGACAAACTCGACGTAGGCCCCTTTGACGTTCTCGTAAGACGACCCACCGAGCCGGCCAGACAGGTTCTGAAGCTGTTCGTAAGTACCGCGCATGTGTTGCATGGCAGCCTTGAGCATGTCGACGTACTCTCTTTTGCTTCCTCCCGTTGATGAAGAGTCAATTGAGTTCAGTGAAGTATGCATATTTGCCAGCACGCTACCGATAAGGCTGATCCGTCTTTGACGAATGTCAGCCAAGGTGATTCGGTATTCGCCAGTATCGCGGTTGGCAGCAAAAGGTAGATTGTGCAGCAAAGGTTCAGAAGTAGCCTTCTCCAACAAGCTTGCTGTGATGCGATGTTGAAATTTGAGCATCGACTCACGCTCAAACAATGACACGAACCATGCCTTGATGAAGAGAGCTCGATGATGGGAAAGACTTGCTTTGTCGCTCTTGATGACAGAAGCCAGGAAGTAGCAGGTGTACTTGTGCCTCTGCTCTGTGGCACGAAGCTGGAACCATGAGGTCGAGCTGTAGACGTCCAAGAAGCTTGACCAGTCGTGAGTATCCTCGTTAACGAACTGTTGAGCAGTAGCAGTCCAGACATCAACAAGCTTCTTGAGCAAAGCATCATCAGGACTTTTCTCGGAACCGAAGCATGTGGATAGAAGAGAAGCAAGAGGTTCCTGCAGGAACGCCACCTCTGATGTCTTTGGCTCCGAGTCGACAGGCTCATCCTCAACGACTTGATCCATGAAGGACCAATCACCGTAGTCCTGGCTGTCATCACTGCCCGGTTGGCTCTCTTGCTGCATGGGGACGCGAAGCCGGTTCTTGACGGCAAGCAGCTCATTGACAATGTCTAGTGCTTGAATGATTGCAATGGAAAGTCTGGGCTGATCCAAATCGAATAGTTTCAGGACTTCGATGACGTTCGACTGCTCCACAAGATCACGGACGGTAGGCCAAGCTTTGACAATCTTGATAGCACTCTGCATTGCCAAAAGCAGATCTTGCAGGATCGCAAAGATGCTTCGCTGGTTGGCCGTGATAGTCATCTCAAGCATCTCGGGCGATATGGCAATCGAACCCGCAGTCCTTGCGGCAGCATATTGTGCTTCTGCCTCTGATCTAGCAAGACGATACTGAGATATGGTAGTCGTAATCATATCCCTATACCATGAAGCCAGGGTGTCCAGATCGTTGAATTGCTCGACTTGAGAGATCTGGTATCGACCGAGTATACTCCAGGCGTGGACGCTAAGGCGACAAGCCTCTCGGTGCGAAGTATGATGGTCTACCAAGTCTCTTATCATCTGCAGTCGAGGTCCACAACCCTGAGGCATGACCCAGTAGAGCGTGCAAAGCAGGTCGTGATGGTTGCGAAGAGCATTCAGTGCGACGTGAGTGACTTCTTGTTCTTTGTGGTACGTGCGGCCATGGTTGGGAATGAATCTCCATGCAAATCCACGGACTTTGTTCTTGGGCAGCAATTCTTGCAAACCGCGCAAGCCCACCGCAAGCAATTTGAGAAAGATATGGAACGCACAGTCAGACGCTTCGAGCTCGATGGTTGGGTTCTTGTCAAGATCTTCCAGAAAGCGTGGTGAGCCTTTACCCTCTTCTTTGTGGAGTTGCGAGAGGTTATTACCAGCAAAGAAGTCGTATACCGTGCCCAATGCAGTCTCGCACCTCCGCCAGCCCCAGCGCACGATCAGATGATATACACGAGTCAGGCAGGCTCGTGCATAGTCATTCAGCGTAGGGTTGCGTGCTTTGCTGGTAGCCGGATACAGTACGAACATTCGCTGCAACAGCATCTTCACCAGATTCCATTTGTCATTGGCTGCTTGAAATCTGCTTCTTGGTCGGAATATGCCTTGTGTGTCAATCTCGAGGAGAGGTTGGACAGAGAAGATATCATACCATATCTGATCAAGAGAATGTATGTTACAGGTTTTTGCGATTGCATGTCCCAGATGTGTGGTGAGGATGTCAGAGAGCTTGGTGGATGCATCAATGGCGTTGAGCACATGATTGACAATCACAATGCTTTTGATTGCAATGTCCTGCTCTTGAATACCATAGTCACGTTTGGCGTGTTCCCGATGTGTCTCTAAGAACTCACGGATTGGGGTGAGCCTCGAGGGCAGCGCTGCAGCGATGACCTTCGTACTCAAGCGAACACACTTCTGCAGGAGAAGTGTCTGTTGTCTGAGCTCAGCAGCTGGATGTCGTGAGATGACTACAGATTGGGCAGTGATGCAGAGCAGGTACAACAACGTGTCAACTACAAGCCTGTCGACATGACTCCGTATATGCGAGTGAGACTTGAGACCAACAGCCTCAGCCTCGACCATTTCTTCAAACTCATCGACGAATCGGGAGAGGCGGTCTAAGCTCGAAGATCGATCAATGGGATCAAGGAAGTGGATACAGCCTGAGAGGTACCTGACGATCGACCGCAAGAAATAGTCGAAACGTGCAATGGTGTCTTCAATGGCTGTTTGCCGCACCTCCTCACTCTCAAATTCGCCAACACCATGTAATTCATTTGCGGAGGCTGACGAGATGGTGCCCAGACCAGCAGAGACTTCTTCGTTCCAGGCACTCCAATGTAACGAACGACCAGTGACCTCAACAGTAATGCGACCAGCAGGCATGTCAAGGTCCCGGTTGCGTAGTGTCAAACAATCGCTGAAGTCTCCACTGCCCACGAATGTGCTAGTAGCAAAATAGGTACCAACCTCAAGCGGTCTGACATCGAAGTCTGTAGGATATCGGGTACCAAAAGCTCCTAAGCCTGTGAGGGTTTCATGCTCAGGGGTGTCATGCAAATTAACAGGTTTTGGGCCTTCAGCCGATATGGAAGGTACATCGACCGGCAACGGCTCATTTGGCTGACGAAACTTCGCAGTCTCAACATCGAAGCGTCGAGCAAGTCTTTTGCGAGGCCGTGAAGGTAAAGTGACTTTCTCAGTACCTGTCATATCGGTGTCATGACCTGGCCCCTGGTCCTGCACAGCAGCCTCAGCTCGGTCATCCCTGTCATTGAGAAAGCGCTCGAGCCGGAACTTGGAAGCTGGCTGATCAGGCCTGTCTCGAGCAAAGATCTCCATCAGCCGAGACGGAGCTGCAGCAAACGTGAGCGGTTCGAGAATACGATTTGCAACTGGTGCTGCGGTCTCCAATTGAGCGGGTCGCATACGATGATTCCGTTCGAGGATCTTCCGTTGATTTGCTCGAAGTATGTCTGGTGCAGTACGCTTCCGCACATTATTGCTTGCCTCTCGCAGCTGATGAGGACGTG